>Ga0209573_1000401_pt1 | contig 94384 bp, 71 predicted proteins | sample TNRBio252014_DNA_FD_185870 | JGI IMG/M metagenome (GOLD analysis project Ga0209573, IMG submission 185870) | Wastewater treatment Type I Accumulibacter community from EBPR Bioreactor in Madison, WI, USA - TNR Reactor_6/25/2014_ DNA (SPAdes)... | ecosystem: Engineered > Bioreactor > EBPR >...
GAGGGCGAGGACCGTGGCGCCCGCGGCGCGGACGGCTTCGAGAAAAGCCGGGCGGGCGGACGCGGGGCCGGGAAGGAGGAGCTCCCCGTTCGAGGCGGAGGCGCCGGGGCAGGCGGGCCGGATCGCCTCGAGAACTCCCTCCGGTGCGCGGTCGACGCGCAGGCGCAGGACGCCCCGGTCGGCGAGCCTTCCCGCCAGCTCGGCGGCCGAGAGGAGGGCGGCGAGACGCCCTTCGACGAGGACGGCGAAGCGGTCGGCGAGACGTTCCACGTCGCCGAGGTGGTGCGACGTGAAGAGGATCGTCCTTCCCTCGCGGCGGCGCCCCTCGACGAGGCCGTAGAAGGCCGTGAGGCCCTCGGGGTCGAGGGCCGCGGTCGGCTCGTCGAGGAGGAGGAGCGGCGTGTCGGGAAGCGCGGCCACCGCGAGGCCCAGGCGCTGGACCATGCCGCCCGAGTAGGTCGACACGGCGCGCGAGGCCGCCCCGTTCAGGCACGCGAACCGGAGGACCTCGGGCGTCCGGGGCGCGGGAACGCCGCGAAGGCGGCGGTAGAACTCGACGACCTCGCGCCCCGTCAATGCGTCCGGAAAGGCGACCTTCTGGGGAAGGAACGAGAGGCTCCGGCGCGCGAGCGGCTCCGAGGCCGGGCGGCCGTCGATCAGGACGCGCCCCGAGGTGGCGTGGATGAGGCCGGCGACCGCCTTGAGGCAGGTCGTCTTTCCCGAGCCGTTCGGGCCGAGGAGGGCGACGACCTCGCCGGCGGCGACCTCGAGCGAGACGTCGTGCACGGCGACCTGCCTGCCGTAGCTCTTGCCGAAACCTTCGAAGCGGATCATTCGGGAGACCCTCTCATGCCGCAGGCAGCCGGCGCCCCAGGACGAGAAGCGCCGTGCCGAGGAGGAACGTGACGGAAGAGGCCGCGACGGCCGGGAGGTGTGCGGTGCGCGCCTGAGGCTTCGCCCTGGGGACGTCCGGCAGGTGCGGCGGGCGGGCGAGGGGAGCGTTGTCCATCGACATCTGCTGTCTGAGGACCGGAAAGGTCTCTTCCGCAACGCCGATGGCCCCCGCCGCGAAGCTCTGCGCGAAGAGGTCCGCTGCGAGGAGGTTCCCCCGGAAGTGGTCGAAAACGTTCCCGAGGCGGTAGGGGCGGTCCGTGCGGCCGTCGCCGTCGAGGTCGGGCTCGCGGTTCTCGGACCAGTAGTTTCCGTCGAAGACGGTGTCCGTCTGCCGGCCGACGAGGGTCAGGGGAGTGAGGTTCCCGACGAAGGAGTTTCCCGTGATCCGGTTCTGGCCGCAGCCCGCGAAGAGGAAGATCGCCGTGTCGGACGACGCCACCACGTTCCCGCGGAAGACGTTGCGGTAGGAGTCCTCGAAGAAGACGCCGCGGGCGTTGTCGGCGAGGAGGTTCCCCTCGGCGACGACGTCGTCGCACGTCTTGAAGAGGAGTCCGACGGACGCGAAGCCCCGGTTCCTCAGGAACTGGTTCCTCCGGAACGTGATCCGCTTCGAGTACATGAGGGCGCTCCCGGCGGCCCCGTTCTCGAAGACGTTGTCCTCGAAGACGTTGTCGTCCGAGAACATGTAGTGGATCCCGTAGCGCAGGTCCGACGCGCGGTTCCCTGCGACGAGCCCGCGGCTCGAGGACTGGATGTAGAAGCCGTCGCGGACGTCGACGATGACGTTTCGAGAGAATCGGAAGCCGACCGTGTTCCAGATGTGAATGCCGGAGCCTTTCTCGCCGGGAGCTTTCCCGGGGATCCCCCGGATCTCGCAGTCCTCCACGACGACGCCGTTCGCCTCGCGGACGTAGACGCCGAAGAGCGACCCCCGGATCCGGCAGGAGCGGACGACGGTGCCCGGTGCCGACGTGTGGACGCCGGCGGAATCCTTCCCGAGGTCCCCCCCTTCCCGCCCGTCGATGTCGAGCCCCTCGATCGTGACGTTTGGCGCCCTCACGCGGACGACGCTTCCCGCGCGGGAGCCGAGGAGGAGGGGGCGCCCGCGGCCGACGAGACGGACGGGACGGTCGAGGACGAGGTCCCCCTCGTATTTCCCGGGCGGCACCTCGACCGTGGCCCCCGGCGCCGCGGCGTCCAGGAGCCGCTGAATCGGCGACGTGTCGTGCGGGGCTGGCCGCCCCTCGAGGGCGCCGGGGAGTACGGGAGCCATCTCGTCGGCCCGCGCCGCGAAGGCGAGCGCGAAGAGGAGCGCGGTGACCGCCGGGGTTCTCACGTCAGGCTTCGCGCACGTCAGGCTGCGCGCTTCCGTGTCTCGCGCCATCCGAAGAAGAACGCCAGCGCCAGGAAGAGCATCGCGAGGCCGAGGGCGTAGGAGCCGGCCTGGGGATAGGAGAAGACCTCGAAATTCGCGAGCTGCTTGCCGCCGAACAGCGGGGGCATGAACGGCTCGACGTTCATGGCCGCTTTCGGGTCGAGGTCGTGCCCGTATCGGTACATCTTGTAGGCGAAGGACCAGAGCGAGAAGAGGCCGAACCAGATGTAGAGCACCAGGACGTCGAGGACGTGGGCCATGTGCCCGAAGACCGCGGCGCGGAGGAAGAGGAGTCCCATGATCCCCACGACGAAGGGGATCCACTTGAACTCCGTGAAGTCCTCGGGCTCGAGGTCCCTCATCCCGATGTAGTGGTTCAGGACGTTGATTTCCTTGATGTCCTGCCCGTTGTTTCCGGCCTCGAACTTGTAGCTGTAGATGTCGAGGCGGAGGCCGTCCTGGTACTGCGGCGCGAACATCGTCAGGTTCCAGAGCGGGAAGAGGAACGCCCCGAGCAGGCAGACCGTCGCCGCGACGAGGAAGAGCCGGGGCACGAGGCCGATCGGCTGCTCGAGGAGGCGGTTGCTCTTTTCCAGGAGAGATCGCATTTCGGTGCCCTCGGTCGGGGGTCCGGGGCCGGGCCGCGACGCACCCCCGGGGACGGACGCGGACGTCTGAACGGGTGGGACGGGAATGGCGGGACGGCTGCCGGAGCCGCCGTCCCGCCGGAAGACCGTGCCGTCAGCCTTTCGGCTTGACGATCAGGTAGCCCTGCATCTCCTGGTGGAGCGCGGAGCAGAAGTTCGTGCAGTAGTAGGCGAAGACGCCCGGCTTGTCGGCCTTGAACGTGACGACCTTCGTCTCGCCCGGGTCGACGACGATGTTGATGTTGTAGTCGAGGAGGCCCCAGCCGTGGAGCTCGTCCGTCGTCTGCTCGATGTTCGTCATCGCGACCTTGACCGTGTCGCCCTGGTTCACCTCGATGAGCTCCGGGGTGATCGTCGACCTGACGAGGACGACCTTGGCGAGGACCTCGTTTCCGGTGCGGGTGACGCCGGCGTCCTTCACGTCCCAGATCGCGAGCGGGTGCTTGTTCTCCTCCTTGGGGTAGACCTCGATCGGCTTGAGCTTGTCGGCCTTGATCATCACGGCGTAGTGAGGCTCGGGCTCGGTGAAGGCGTCGTAGAGGAGCTTCATCTTCTCCTCGGAGATGTCGACGAGCTGGGACGACTCGGGCTGCGAGGGGCCGACGTTCAGGTGCCGGCCGTGCGAGAGCTTGTTGAGGCCGACGAGGTACTTCCCGTCCGGGCTCACGGTGTCGCCCTCGGCCGCGCAGAGGTGGCCGATGGAGTAGGACATCGGGATCTTGTCGACGACCTCCCAGGTCCCGAGTTTCCACTTCGCCACCGCCGAGTCGACGAAGAGGGACGTGTAGGCGTAGCCGTCGGCGTCGAACTGGGTGTGGAGCGGGCCGAGGCCGACCTCGACCTCGGCGTCCTTGATCGACTCGTACTTCAGGACGGGGATCCCGTCCTCGTCGCCCGTGAAGTCCTTGTTGCGGATCGCCGTCATGACTTTCTCGAAGTTGAAGGCGGTCGTGACGCCCTGGAGCTTTCCGGAGCCGATGATGTACTTGCCGTCGGGGGAGACGTCCACCCCGTGGGGCGACTTGCCGCACGGCATCAGGTAGATGATCCCCGGCACCTTCTTCGGGTCGAGGACCTTGACGCCGCCCAGCATGTCGCCCTTGCCCTCGGCGATGGCCTTCTCGGCGGCCTTCCAGTCGACGGCGGCGATGTAGTCGCGGTCGGCCTGCGAGGCGGTCACCTCGAGCTTGCCGGTCGCCCGCTCGGAGTTGTAGCAGGTCCAGAACATCCATCCTTCGGAGACTTTCTTGCCGGCGTCGCCGAGGTCCCAGTTGAAGGGCGGGGTGAGGATCTGCCACCCGAGGGACATCTCGCCCGACTTCGAGTCGATCTTGATGGCGGCCAGGATGCCCTTGTACTCGGCGGCGTACTTGTCGATCCCGACGGCGTTCGACTTTGGCACGGGCGCCGAGAAGCGCGATCCCATCATCGCGTACTCGGTGTTCGGCGTGACGAACGCGCCGGAGTGGTTCCCGGAGACGTTCGCGACCGGCCCGAGGATCTGCTTCGTCTTGAAGTCGCGCAGGTCGATCCGGGCGATGCGCGAGTTCATGTCGTTGATGAAGAGCCAGCGGCCGTCGTAGTCGCCCGCCGTCTCGGACAGGGCGGGGTGGTGGGCATCGCCCCAGGTGAGGCCGTTCAGCATCGCTTTCGACTCGTCGTCGAAGCCGTAGCCGGTGGCGGGGTAGGGCGTGAAGACCGGGATCGTGGAGAGGTGGCGCATCGACGGAACGCCGTAGACGTACATCTGCCCGGAGTGGCCGCCCGACGCGAAGAAGTAGTACTCGTCGAGGTCGCCCGGCGCGACGTAGGTCTTCTGCGCGGCGACGGCGATGTCCGAGCTGGCGGCCGGAGCCTTCTTCCCCTTCGGCCCCGAGGGGGCGCAGCGCCCTGCCAGGACGCCGGCCACGACGATCGCCCCGAGGACGCCCCACGTCAGGACACTCTTCTTCTTTTCCGTCATCTGGTCCCCTCCTTCTCCCTGCGAGGCCCCCGGCTCTGGCCGGGGGCGGAATCGGTTGCGATACGGTGAACGGAGGCCGCGCGGGATCGGCGCGCGGCCTCCGGGAACGATCAGTGCGCCGAGGGGGGCTCGGCTTTCTGCTTCTGGTGCTCGGCGAAGGCTTCGCGCAGCTTCTGGATCGCGACCTCCTTCTCGGCGTCGGTCAGGATGATCTGGCGCGACAGGACGACGGACATCGTCCCGGTCGGGTTCCTGATGAAGTCGTCGACGGTCTTGCCGAAGCGCTTCTGGGTGTCCTCGACGGCCGTCGAGAGGTCGGGCCCGACCTGGGCGGCGCTCTTCACGCCGAGCGAGGAGACCGAGTGGCAGACGAAGCAGCCGGTCGAGACGAACCACGCGCCCGGCCCGTGCTTCATCCGTTCCTCCTCGGCGATCTCCTCCGTGGTCTGCGGGTCGGTCCGCGGGACCCCGGGGCGGTACGTCGCTGGGACGGGCGCGCGGCGCCAGGAGAGGACGAGGGCCGCGAGGGCCTGGGACTCCTTCGTCCCGAAGCCGAAGGACGGCATGACGGTGTCGGGGACGAGCTCCTTCGGGTTCTTCAGGTGCGCGACGTGCCAGGCGAACGCGGTCTTCTGTCCGCCGAGGCGGCTCATGTCGTACTGCTCGGCGGCCTTGTCGCCGACGTACGTCAGGTCGGGGCCAATCGTCCCTCCGCGCCCGTTCACGACGTGGCAGGCCCGGCAGCCCTTGGTGTTGACGAGCTTCTTGCCGAGGTTGATGAGGTCGGCCCCCTTCGTCTCCCGGTCGTACCGGTGGCAGACGTTGCAGTTCATCTGCATCAGGGCACCCTTGTCGTCCCCCTGGATCGAGTAGGCCTCGCCCATCGCCTTGCCGAGGACGGGCTCCTCCCAGAAGTGCACCGGCCCGTGGGCCTTTTCGCTCTCGACGGCCCAGCCCTGCCCGCCGTGGCACGCCGTGCAGCCGTAGTCCTCGACAGGGTGGGTCCGAAGGGGCTCCACGGGATGGGTCTTCCAGGGGTGCTCGGCGGTCTCGAACCCCTTCCAGAGGATTCCCTGGTGGCAGGTGATGCATCGGTCCGCGCGACCGAGGTCCTTTACCCAGATCTGTTTCATCCCAGCCGGGAGCGTTGCGGCCTTCTCGGCGCCAAACTTCTCGGCCACCATCTTCCGGAACTCGGCCTGGTACCAGCGCCAGTCCTTCCGGTGGTCGGTGACAGCGAAGACGACCGTCGAGACGACGAGAAGGACGCCGATGACGGCCAGGACCGGACGGTCCTTGCCGGGATAGGGCGAACTCGTGCGCTGCTCCATCGTCAGATCCTCGTCGGCAGCTCGGGCCAGGCTTGCCACGGCCAGTAGAAGTTCCAGTAGGGACCCCGGAGGAAGGTCCCGACGATCGTGAACGCGAGGACGAGGAGAACGACGAGGAGGAAGACGAGGTTCTGGCGCTTCCTCGAAGCGTGGAACCAGATCCCGGCTGCGCCCGCCGGGCTCCTGTCGAGCCAGGGCCAGACGGTGAGGAGGCCGAGGAGGATCGTCGGCAGGATCACGCCGCCGAGGAAGGCGCCGTTGATCGTGAAGGAGCCGATCTTCAGCGTGGTGTCGGTGACGATCTCCTGGAGCCAGAGGAAGTACCACGGCGCCTTGGCCGGGTTCGGCGTGATCATCGGGTTGGCCGGCTCCTCGAGGGGCGACGGGATGAAGCAGGCCAGGATGCTCACGACGGCGAACGTCCCGAGGACGACGATCGAGATCCGCCGGACGAGGTCGTTCACCGAGTTGACCGTCCGGTCGGCGGCCTCGAGCGTCACGGCGCGGATTGCCGGTGCCTGGCCGCGGGCGACGCCGAGGAGCGACCAGGTCTTCGTCTTCGCGGGCGGCGCTTCGGTCTTTTCCGACCCCAGCGTCCAGCGGTCGGCCTTCGCGAGGCCGCCGTCCTTGCGGATGCGCCACATGTGGTACGCGAGGAGCGCTCCGAGCCCGGCCGGCAGGAAGATGACGTGCAGGACGTAGAACCGCAGGAGCGTCGCCTGGTCGATCGTCCGCCCGCCGATGAGGAGCTCGCGCATCTCGGGCCCGACGAACGGCACCGAGCTCGCGATGTTCGTCCCGACGGTGACCGCCCAGTAGGCGAGCTGGTCCCACGGGAGGAGGTAGCCGGTGAACGACAGGAAGAGGGTGAGGACGATCATGACGACGCCGAGCACCCAGTTCCACTCGCGCCGCTGGCCGCGTCCCGTGCCGTTCTTGTAGGCGCCGGTCAGAAAGACACGGACGAGGTGGAGGAAGACGGCCGCCACCATGAGGTGCGCCGCGATCCGGTGAACGGCGCGGATCCAGGAGCCGAACGTGACGACGAACTCGATGTCCTTCACAGACCCGTAGGCGCGCTCGACCGACGGTACGTAGAGGAGGAGGAGCGGCAGGCCCGACAGGACGAGGAGAAAGAAGAGGGCGGCCGAGGCCGTGCCGAGCCAGAACGAGTAGTTCCAGTCGAGGGACGGCTTATAAGTCTTCGCTGGAAACCAGTGGAGGAGGAAGTTGGAGACGACGGCATCTCCCGCCTCGCGGTCGGAGCGGGGGCGGAAGCTCCAGAACGGTTTCGGGTGGACCCCGGGGGCGGAGGGAGGGGCGGGGGTTCCGGGTTTCGCGCTCACGGCTCTCTCGGTCCCGCTCACGCGAGGGTGAGCCGGAAGTCGTGGCCCACCTCCTGTGCCAGGTCGACGACGAGCTGCCCGTCGTCGACGGCGACGGAGAGGTGGTACCAGGCGAGCGGCTTCGGCGCGGGGCCCGTCTGGTTCGTCCCGTCGCCGGAGTACTTCGAGCCGTGGCAGGGGCACTGGAATCGGTGCGTGAGGCGCAGGGGCTTGCCCTCGACGCTCGCCTCCTCGACCTTCGAGAGCGCCTCGGCCCTCACCGTGCAGCCGAGGTGCGTGCAGACGGCCGAGATGGCGTGGAAGGTCTTTCCCTCGCGGAAGACGAAAAGCCGCTCGTCGGGGAGGAACTTCATTCCGTCCGGGAAGTCGACCGGCGCACCGAGCTTCACCGTCGTCGGCGCGTCGTACGACACGTTCGGGACGAGCGAGCGCAGGGAGGCGCCCGCCTGCCCGACCAGGGCGACGACGCCGGCGCCGATGCCGGCCTTCATCAGGAAGTCGCGGCGGCTGTTGGGTCCGGCGGAGGGCGTTTCGGCGCCAGCCGGGGGGTCCGTTTTCGTCGTCATCGAGAAACCTCGCTCGTCGTCGGAACGAGACGTTCCGTGATCGTGAATCGCTCCATCGTCATCGCGTCGGTGGGGCAGCGGACGGCGCAGAGGCCGCAGCGGATGCACTTGTCGTCGTCCTTGACCATCGCCGAGAGGGGGAGGCCGCCGCCGTTCGCCCGCTCCTCGAGGAGCGCCCGCTCCGCCTCGTCGATTTCCAGCTCCTCGAAGGGGACGATGGCGAGGCAGTACTCGGGGCAGACGTCGACGCAGCGGCTGCAGAGGACGCACTTCTCCGGGTCGTAGATCGTCTGGACGTGGCAGACGAGGCAGCGGGCACCCTGGAGGCGCGCCTCGGCTTCGTCGTAGCCGTTCTCGACCTCGGCGATCCCGGTACGCCGCCCGACGTCGATCGTCGGGGGGGCGACGCGGTCGTGGAGCTCGAAGCCCGCGAGCATTCGGTAGGTCGGCGTGAAGAGCTTCTCGACCTCGAGGTGGCTCTCGAGGACGAGGCCGGCTGAGGCGCCGCGGGCCGCGAGGTGCGCGTGGATGGACCGGGCGGCCTTCTTCCCGTTGGCGACGGCCTCGATGAGGTTCCTCGGCCCGAAGGCGACGTCGCCGCCCGCGTAGACGCCGGTCGCCGAGGTTGCGAGCGTGGCCGAGTCGACCCGGATCGTCCCGCCGGGCGTCAGGTCGACGCCGTCCTCGGGCTTCAGGAAGGCGAGGTCGGGCTTCTGGCCGACGGCGAGGATGCAGGCGTCGGCCGGGACCGTCGTCACGTCGGCGTCGTCGTAGCGCGGGGAGAAGCGGCCGTTCTCGTCGAAGACGGAGAGAACCCTTCGGAGCTCGACGGCCTCGAGGCGGGAGGTCCCGAGGAAGCGCTTCGGGCCGCGGCGCGGAACGAAGACGACCCCTTCCCGCTTCGCCTCCTCGAACTCCTCGTGCCCCTGCATCGTCCGGAGGACGGGCATCTCGTCGAAGTTCTCGAGGGAGACGATCGTCACGTCGGCCGCGCCCCCGCGCAGGGCCGCGCGGGCGGAGTCGAGGGCCTCCTTCGCGCGGGCGTCGGCCGCTCCCGCGTCCCCGGCGAGGGCGTCGAGCTCCTCTTCCTTGAAGACGCGCAGGGCGGTGCGGGCCGCGTCGAAGGCGACGAAGCCTCCGCCGATGACGACGACGCGGCGCCCGAGGTCCATCCGGTAGCCGCGGTTCACGTTCAGGAGGTAGTCGACGGCCTTCACGACCCCGTCCAGCTCGACACCCGGCACGTCGAGGTCCCGCCCCTTCGAGACGCCGACGGAAAGGAAAACGGCTTCGAAGCCGCCGCGGCGCAGCTCGGCCAGGCCATAGGAGGGAGACAGCGCCGTGCCGAGCCGGAGGGTGACGCCCAGGGCGAGGATCCGGTCGATCTCGGCCTTGATGAGCGTCCGCGGAAGGCGGTACTCGGGAATCCCGAAGCGCATCATCCCGCCCGGCTCGCCCCCCGCTTCGAAGACGGTCACGTCGTAGCCGAGGAGGGCGAGGTCGTGCGCGGCCGAGAGGCCCGCTGGTCCGGCGCCGATGACGGCAACGCGCGTCTTCCCTGACGCAGGCGCCGGGGCGGGCGACGGAACGACCGGGAGGTGGCCGGCGTAGCGGTTCCCCTCGCCCACGAGCTCTCCGAAAAGGCGGTCCTGCGTGTTCGGCCGGATCGACTCGACGCCGTACCGCTCGGTGACGAACCGCTTGAGCGCGCGGATCGAGACGGGGGCGTCGATCGCGCCTCGCCGGCAGGCGTCCTCGCACGGCGCGGCGCAGACCCGGCCGCAGACCGACGCGAACGGGTTCGGCGCGCGGGCGACGAGGAAAGCCTCCTCGTCACGATTCTCCGCGATGAGCTGGACGTATCGCCCGGCGTCGGTGGATACCGGACACCCGGACTGGCATTTGACCTGCGCCTTCCAATCCGACAAGGACGGGATGCGAGCCCGGATCGGCATGTCGAATCTCCCTGTACGAGGGAGGATCGGCCCGCCGGAGAGGGCGCGGTATGACGCAGGTCATGACGAAGAGATGAAAGAGGAGGAGCCGGGGCCGCCGATCCTCGGCCCCGGCTCCGGGTCAGGGGGGCTCAGTAGCGGTACGAGAGGTTGACGAAGACGTTCCGCCCGGGCTCCGGGATCTTCACGCCCGACCGGAACGGGTCCCGCTGGTAGGAGAGGTGTTCGGAGTAGAGCCGCCCGAAGAGGTTCTCGACGGCGACGTTCAGTCCGAAGTCGCCGAAGGCGATGCCGACCCTGAGGTTCGCGATTCCCCAGCCCGGAGTCGCGGATTCGAGAAGGTCGGTGTCGACGTGCGACTGCGCCGCGGCGAAGACCCCCTCCGCCTCTCCCCAGAAGCGGCCGTTGTCCCAGCGAAGGGACGCCCGGCCGGCAACGGGCGGCATCTCGGCGACGTCCCTCGAAAGGATCCCGAGCTCGGGCCGGGGATCCTGGGTTCCCCGGACGTACGACACAGCTCCAGAGAAGACGAGCCGGTCGGTCAGGGTGAAGGCGGCGGTCGCCTCTCCGCCTGCGAGGCGGGCGTCGACGTTCTCGTACGTCCGGGCCTTCGGGTTCATGACACCCGGGACCGTGTTCATCCTGGCGACGTCGGAGACGACAACGTAGTCGGCGACGTCGTTGACGAAGGCGCTCGCCGAGACATAGAGGCGCCCGGCGCGAAACGAGGCGGAGAGGTCGAGCGCGGTGTTCCGCGACGGCTCGAGATCGGGATTGCCGACCCAGTCGGTCCCCATCCGCTTCAGGGAGAACCAGCGCTCCTGCGGCTCGGGAATCCGTGCGGCCGTCCCCGCGCCGAGGGAGACCTCGAGCCCCTCCGCGGCCTGCCAGCGGGCGCGCAGGCTACCGCCGGCGAGCGCGTCGTCCCGTTCCGTCGCGCGCGTGCCGTGGTAGGCCCACGTCAGGTCGGTGGAGGCCTTCCCGGTGTCGACGGAGGACGAAGCGTGGTCCCACCGAAATCCGGCGTCGAGAAGGACCTTCCCGCCGAGGGGGAACGACCGCTCGGCGAAGAGGCCGACGACGTCGTTCGTGGCACCGGGAAGGGACGCCTGCGGTTTGTACTGCATGCCGGCGAGATACGTCGTCGTGTCCCAGTACCGCCGGTACGCCTCGACGCCTGCCGTGACGCCCCAGGCGGTCGCTTCCAGCCGGCCGCCGAGCGTCCGGGAGAAGGCGTCCGTTCCCATCGACCAGCCGCGCGCCGCTGGCGCCCCGGTGGTCCGGTACTCGTCGGTCATCCAGTGGTCGACCTGCGTGGCGTACGTGGAGAGCTTCGCCTTCGTCACGACGGTCGAAGGCGTCGCCTCCCACGTCAGGCCGAAACGGTCCGAGTCGTCGTACACGGCGTCCATCTGCAGGTATGGGTAGTAGGTGTGCGACGTGTCCTGCCGCGTGTAGGAGAACGTGACCGCGTGGTCCGTCGCCGGCACGAACCCGACGCGGGCCCAGGCGGTTCCCGCCCGGAACGCCTCGCCGTCCACGGCGTCGGCGCGGTAGTTCGTCAGCTCGGTGAAACGGCGGCCGTCCCCGTCCGAGAACGCCGTGGAGCGCCGATAGGAGTACCCGGCGAGGGCCGAGAACGACTCGCCGGCCCACGAGGCCGAGACCGAGGGGTTGGCGTAGCCCCAGGACCCGGCGGCGGCGTTCGCGGTGGCGTGGAAGCCCGGCTCGGGCCTCCTCGTGACGATGCTCACGACGCCGCCGAGACTTCCCTGGTTCTTCACGTCGAACGGTCCCTTCGCGACCTCGACGCGGTCGACCTGGGCGAAGTCGACGTGGAAGGAGGGCGGGTCCATGTGGTTCGGGCATGCGCCGTAGATCCGTTCGCCGTCGACGAGGACGTTCAGGTCGCGGCTCTGGTAACCGCGGACGACGACGTCGCTGGCGATGCCCCCCTTGCGGAGCTTCCAGACGCCCGGGAGCTGGACGAGCGCGTCGCCGACATCGCGCGCGGAGCTCTCGCGGATCTGGGCGGCCTCGACGGCATCGCGGGGGGAGGGGCTGACGACCGTGACGCTTTCCCGGACTCCGGCGAGGCGGAGCGTCACGTCGAGGTCGCGGCGGTCGCCGGGAGCGAGCCGAACGTTCTCGACCGTTCGGGTCTCGAAGCCGGGGAGCTCGACCCGGAGCTGAAATGTCCCCGCGGGGAGCCCGCGAACGAGGAAGAGGCCCCGTTCGCCGGAGGCGATGACCGCGGCGGGCCGGGAATCGGGCCCTTCGGAGAGCACGGTGACGCGGGCGCCGGGGAGTCCGCTCCCGTCGGCGGCGAGGATCGAGCCCGACAGCGTTGCGGGGACGGAGTCCGACGCGATGCCCGTTGCCGAAAGCAGGCAGAGAAGGACGCAGGTCTTCAGCTTCATGGGTGCTCCATCGTGGTGCTTCGAGCGAACTCCGTGCGACCGTGCCGCACGGAACGCCGGGCGGGGCCGGGGACGAGCCCCGGGCCGTCAGCGGGGGACGATGGAGGTTCGGGGAGGAGGGATCGCCGGGACGGGGCCGGAGACGCCGGCGGCGGCAGCGGCCACGAAGGAGATCGGCGCGCCGGCTTCGAAGGCGAGGGATGAGGATTCGGCAGGGAGGGCGCTGTCGAACGCGTTCGGCGGTACAGGGACTGCCGTCCGGTCCGGAGCCTCGTCGCGGCAGCCCGACCAGGAGGGGCCGGACGAGGGCTCCGTGTCCATCTCGCCGTGGCAGAGCCCGGCCTCGCAGCAGGCCATCTTCACGGGGCAGTGGCAACCGTGCTTCTCGGCAGAGGGGGCAGCGATCCTCGCAAGGGCTGCGAGAGGGAGGAGCAACGTCGCCGCGATTACGGCAACGAGCGCCCCAGCGCACCTCCGCAACCTTCTTTCCCGCATGACGGAACTCTTCTAGGCCTCTTCGACCCTGTCGAGTATGACGCCGGTCATGCGGGGCGCGCTATTCGTCGGAAACCGGGATCGCGAGGGGCAGGCCCCCCGGTTGCGCTCGCCTACGCCGACGCCGTCGTCCCCGTCCCGAGGACGATCCTCACGCGATGGGTTCCACCGTCGTCGAGGAGCGGGATCGCCCTCGGATCCTCGGGCCGCCCGTCCATCTCGGCGCTGTCCACGCCGCGCGTGCGCCCCTCCGGGTTCGCCACCTCGATCGCGTAGCGCGTCGCTCCGACCCGCCACTCGATGGAGAACGAGGGCCAGGACGACGGGATGCACGGGTTCACGGAGAACGAGGTGCCTGTCCGGTCCAGGCCGAGGATCCCCTCGATCGCGACGCGGTACGCCCAGCCGGCCGAGCCGGTGTACCAGGTCCAGCCTCCCCGGCCGCTGTGGGCCGGGTGGTCGTAGACGTCGCCCGCGACCGCGTACGGTTCGGTCATGTACCGCTGGACTTCCTGGGGAGTCCGGGAATGGTTGACGGGGTTGAGCATGTGGAAGAGCTCCACGGCCTCGTCCCCGCTGCCGAGACGCGCGAGGGCCAGAACGACCCAGAGCGCCGCGTGCGTGTACTGGCCGCCGTTCTCGCGGACGCCGGGGGTGTAGCCCTTGATGTAGCCCGGGTCCTGTGTCGTCCTGTCGAACGGGGGGGTGAGGAGGAGGACGACCCGCGGTCCGCGCCTCACGAGGTGCGCGCGCACGGCGTCCATCGCCCGCTCGGCACGCTTTCCCGGGGCGGCTCCGGAGAGGACCGCCCAGCTCTGGGCGACGGAGTCGATCCGGCCCTCCTCGTTCTGGGCGGAGCCGAGCGGGGTGCCGTCGTCGAAATACGCCCGCCGGTACCACTCCCCGTCCCACGCCTGCTCGAGCATCGCGCCGAGCCGCTCGCGCTCGGCGCGGTAGCGACGGGAACGACCGGGGTCGCCCCGCTCCTCGCAGAGCGGCGCGAATGCTCCCAGGACGGCGTGCAGGAACCACCCGACGAAGACGCTCTCGCCGCGTCCCTCGGGGCCGACGCGGTTGTACCCGTCGTTCCAGTCGCAGCTCCCGATGAGAGGCAGGCCGTGAGGACCGGCGGTGAGGGCACGCTCGATGGCCCGGACGCAGTGGTCGAAGAGAGGGGCCGTCTCGGTGGAGACTTCGGGGAGCCCGTAGACCTCGACTTCCCTCGATTCCCCGGGACCTCCGTTCGGAAGGGCGGGCGCCACCAGGAACGGAATCCGCTCTTCCAGGACCGCGCGGTCGCCCGAGGTATCGAGGTAGCGGGCCACGGCCCAGGGGAGCCACAGCAGGTCGTCGGAGCAGCGCGTCCGGATGCCGTGGCCGCTCGTGGCGTTCCACCAGTGCTGCACGTCCCCTTCGACGAACTGGCGTGCCGCGGCCCGGAGGATGTGCTCCCGCGTGAGGTCGGGGCGCGTGAAGGTCAGGGCCATGACGTCCTGCAGCTGGTCCCGGAAGCCGTACGCGCCGCTCGACTGGAAGTAGCCCGAACGGGCCCAGAGCCGGCTCGAGACGTTCTGGTAGAGGAGCCAGCGATTGACGAGGAGGTCGAAGGAGTCATCCGGGGTCGAGATGCGCACGGCGTCGAGGGTCTCGTCCCAGAACGCGTCCACGGACGCGAGCTCGGCGTCCGCCGCTGCGAGGCCGCCGGGCCCGGCAAAGCGCGCCAGCAGCGTGTGGACCTCCTCGAGGTCGCGTCCCTGGCCCAGGAAGAACAGGACCCGCCGGGTTTCGCCGGGCGCGAGGTCGATGGTCGTCTGCAGCGCGGCGCACGGGTCGAGCCCGGCGCCGAAGCGGCCGCCCAGGGTCTGGCTCGAAAGGCCGGCCGCGTGGCCCGGGTGTCCGTTCCGCCCGAGGAACTCCTGCCGGTCCGCCGTCGCCGAGACGATCGGGTCGCTGGTGCCGGCGAAGGCGACGTGTCCGCGGTAAGGCTCGTTGAACGGGTTGCGCGCCAGGACGGTGCCGGTGGACGGGTCCTGCTCGGTCACGACGTAGGCCGGGCGGCCGGGTCTCGGCGGGCCGAGCGACCACTCGGCGTACGAGAAGAGGCTGAGGCGCCGCGGGACCAGGGACCGGTTCGTCAGGGAGAGGAGCGAGAGCTTCACGGGGTGGGCCCGCGCGACGAAAACGGTGAGCTCCTGAAGCACGGAGTGCGCCACGGTGCTCCATCGCGTCACACCCGCCCCGTGGCGCACCACCCAGCGGGGCGCGCTCGCCGACCGCGGGAGCGGGGAGGGCGTGGCGCCCCGCAGGGCACCGCTGTCTTCGTCGCGGATGAAGATCGTTTCACCGGTCGGGTCGCTCACGGGGTCGTTTGCGAACGGGGTCAGGCGGTTCTCGCGGCTGCTTTCGCACCAGGTGTGGGCGGAACCCGAGGTCGTCACGATGCTCCCGAAGCGCGGGTTCGCGAGGACGTTGACCCAGGGGAGCGGCGTCTCCCTGTCGCCCTCCAGGACGACGGCGTACTCGCGGTCTCCTTCCGTGAAGCCGCCGAGCCCGTTGCCCATCGTGAGGACGGGCAGGGGCACGGGCTCGTCCAGCGTTCCTGCCTCCGGGGGCGTGCCGGGCGGAACGAAGGGCTGAAGGAGCCGGATGACGGGCTCGGGCCGGTCGAGCTGGGTGAGGAGCGTGCCTCGGTCGCCCGCGAGGACGGCCTGGGCCACGGCCTGCAGCAGGATCGTCTCCGGTTCCGGCATGCCGTCGGCACGCAGCAGGAACACGCCTCCCGGCGTTCCCCTCCACGCGCTCCAGGGACCCGATGCGACGAGCTCGGAGAGCTGCTCGTGCAGCTCGTCGCGGTAGCTGGTGAGCCGCTCGTTCAGGATCACGGCGTCGGCCTTGAGCCCCTTCAGGCGCCAGAGCTCGTGCGCTTTCAGGACCTGCCGCACGAGGGCGAGGTCCTCCGGGGCGCTCACCCTGACGAGGACGATGGGGAGGTCGCCCGAGATGCCGTGTCCCCACAGCCCGGGCTGCCCGAGGGAGTTCCTGGAAAGGGTCTGTTCGTCGGCCCTGAGGGAGGCGTCCGAGAAGAAGACGCGCGATCCGAGCCGCTCGTAGAGCTGGGCCTCCTCTGCGGAGATGCCGAGGTGACCGAGCGAGATCCGGGCGTTCGTGTACGCCAGGGCGTAGGTCCGTGCGGCGAAACCGAAGTCGTGGAACTTCTGGGCGAGACCGAGGGCCGACGGCCGGTCCGATGCGACGCCCGTCGTGAAGGAGAGGCGGGCGAAGCCGCCGGGTGCGAGGCGGACGCGGGTCCTCAGGCTCAGGACCGGGTCCAGGACGGCTCCCGTCGTCCCGGAGAGGGCGCGCCCGTCGAGCGCCGCGGGATCTTCCGGGCCGCGTCCCCGGCCGAGGAAGCGCATCCGGTCCGTTTCCCACTCCACCTGACCCTGCGTCCGCCCGTCCATGGCGAGGACGTGGAACGCGAAGAACTCCGGGTCGCCCGCGCTGCGCGGACGGCGCCGGGCCACCAGGGCCGTGCTCTCGGGAACCCACTCGGTCTCGATGAAGAGCTTCCCGAAGGCCGGGTGGGCCACGTCCTCGGCGAGGGAGCCGAGGGCGATCTCGACGTAGCTCGTCAGCTCGAGCTCGCGAGGGCGGTCGCTGCGGTTCGTCAGCGAGATCCGCCGCACCTCGACGTCCTCCTCCGGGGAGACGGCCACCTCGAGGCGGGTCTCGATCTCGTGGTCGCTGCGTTCGAGGATCGCCTTCTCGGCGAGGAACTCCACGAGGAAGGTCTCGGCGTCCCTCCCTATCGGCTGGTGCCCGGCCGACCAGACCTCGCCCGTGTGGACGTCGCGAAGGTAGACGAACTGGCTCCCCGGGTCGCGCGTCCGATCCTCCCGCCACCGGGTCACCGCGCGGCCGCGGCAGAGGCTCGCGCCGCCCCCCGCGTTCGTCACGATGGCGATGTAGCTGCCGTTCGAGAGGATCTGGGCGCGCGGGTAGGGCGTGTGGGGCGAGCGGATCCGGCGCGGCGTGCGCGGCGGCGCGGCCGGCGCTACGCGCGTCTCCTCGGCGGGGCGGGGGTCGGTGACCGGGGCCTCCCGCGGGATCCGCTCCTGGAGGAGGAGCTCGGTCGCCTTCACGCGCGGGTCCGCGTGGAACCGGTCGATCATCAGGTCCCCGCCCAGGACGTTGGCGAGCGCGACGAGCGTCATTCCCTGGTGGTGCGCCAGGTAGTTCGTCACGACGACGCCGGGAACGGGCCCGGTCGTCAGCCTCTCGTCCGCCGCGGAGTCGCCACCCACGGGCCGGGAGGGCGTGTAGTCGACGGCGTCGTAGAACCCGAGCGTTCCCTCGACACCCTGGGCCGCCAGGCGCCGGAAGTTCCGCGCGGCCTCGCCCGGGTCGACGAGCGCGGCGAGCGCCGTCGCGTAGGGGGCGACGACGAGCTCGTCGGCGAGGCCGCGCTTGAGGCCGAGGCCCGGGACGCCGAAGGCCTTGTACTGGTAGTTGCCGAGACGGTCGACGAGGTTGTAGGCCGACTCGGAGACTCCCCAGGGGACCCGTCGCTCGCCGCCGTACGTCACCTGCCGGAGAACGGCCCTCCGGCACGTCTGCTCGAGAAGCGTTCCGGGATAGGTCCGCATCAGGAGGAGCGGCATCAGGTACTCGAACATCGTGCCGCTCCACGAGACGAGCGTCGGGACGCCGCCGACGCTCACTACGGGCCTGCCGAGCCGGAACCAGTGGCTCTGGGGGACGTCGCCCTTGGCGATGGCGAAGAAGCTCGCGAGGCGCGACTCCGAGGCGAGGAGGTCGTAGAACGAGGGGTCGCGCCGGCCGGGGCCGCCGGCGTCGGCAAGCCGGTAGCCGATCGAGAAGAGCTGGCGCTCGCGGTCGAAGAGGAACCCGAAGCTCATCCGGTCCGCCAGGGCGCCGGCGCGCTGCGACAGCGCGGAGAGCCGGGGGCTGAGAGCCGGCTGCGTGATCGCCAGCGCGCGGCACCCTTCGGCGAGCGCGAGGAGAGCCCCGGCGAGGTTGCCGCTGTCGACGGTGGAGACGTAGCGGGGGAGGAGCGGCGAGAGGTTCCGCGTGTCGTACCAGTTGAGGAGGTGTCCCTCGTGGCTCTCGAGCGACTCGACGGTCGTCAGTGTCCGGTCCGTCCTCTCGACCATCTCCTCCGCCGTCAGCAGGCCGAGGTCGTAGGCGGCGAGCGTCGAAAGGAGCCCCATGCCGATGTTCGTCGGCGAGGTGCGATGAGCGACGACCGCGCCCGCGGTGGGGTCCGCACCCTCCTGGACGTTGTCCGGCGGGAGGCCGTGGTCGTCGGGTCCGGCGAGGGTTTCGAAGTACTTCCACGTCCTCCGCGCGATGCCGGCGAAGAGCGCGCGGTCTTCCGGCGTCAGCTCGCGCCGGCCGTGTGCGGTGGGCCTGCTCAGCCAGAACGCGATCCCGGGCGCCGCTCCCCAGAGGGCCGCGAAGGGAACAGCCAGCACGAGGGCGTGCGGCCTCGGTGAGGACGACGAGGGCGACGGCCGCGACGGGACTCGCGGCCATCTCGAGGTAGAAGGAGCGGACGCCGGACTTCAGCTGGCCCGCGGCACGCTTGGCCTGGGACGCCGCCGTCTCCCAGTCCAGGAGCCGCCGCCGCGTGACGCCGAGCCTCACCAGCGTCCGGCCGATCGCGTCCAGCATCTCCCAGGCGTGGTACGGGAGGAAGACGAGGGTCAGGAACGCCTGGGCCACCGCCGCGCTCAGCTCCTCGATGACGCCTCGGACGTACATGTGCACGGGGGTCTCGGACCGGGATCGCTCGAGGAGCCGGGAGAAGGACGTCACGAGCGGGAAGGCGACGATCGCGAGGCCGGCGAGGGTCCAGGCGAGCGGGCTCGCGGGCAGGATCGTCCAGGCCGCCCCGAAGAGGGCGAGGAGCGTCGGCGCCACGAGGCTCCGGCGCAGGTTGTCGAGGATCTTCCACTGGCTGATGAGCGGAAGCCGGTTCTTCGCGAACCCGTCCGCCGTCTTTACCACCGGCAGGAGCCAGGTGAGGATCTGCCAGTCCCCGCGCACCCAGCGGTGCTGGCGTCGGGCGTGCGCCAGGACGCTGGCCGGGTAGTCGTCCACGACCTCGACGTCGGAGACGAGCGCTGTGCGCGCGTGGAGGCCCTCGAACAGGTCGTGGGAAAGGAGGGCGTTCTCGGGCACGCGGCCGTCCACGGTCGCGCGGAAGGCATCCACGTCGTACAGGCCCTTCCCGGTGAAGATCCCTTCGCCGAAGAGGTCCTGGTAGGTGTCCGAGACGGCCGTCGAGTAGGGGTCTACGCCTGTGTGCCCGGCGTAGACCCTTGCGAACAGGGAGCCGGCCGCACTCGAGAGGGTGACGCTGACGCGCGGCTGGAGGATGCCGTAGCCCTCGGTCACCCGCCTCTCCACCGGGTCCACCACCGGCCGGTTGAGCGGGTGGAAGAGGATGCCGATCAGCGTTTTCGCAGCTCCCCTCGGCAGGCGCGAATCGGTGTCCAGCGTGAGGACGTAGCGGATCGACGGGAGGATCGAGAGGTCTCCGACCTTCACGCGGAAGGCGGGATCGTCCGGGTGGCGCAGGAGGCGGTTGAACTCCTCGAGCTTCCCGCGCTTTCGCTCCCAGCCCATGAAGACGCCTTCCTGCGGGTTCCAGAGGCGGTCCCGGTGGAACAGGAAGAAGCGGTCCATCGTGTCGGGCGCGTGGCGGCGGTTGAGCGCCGTGATTCCCTCGACCGCGGCGGCGAGGATCGCCTCGTCCCCGCTCGCGCTGGCCGTCGGCGCATCGCGGAAGTCGCTCAGGACGGCGAAGTGGACGTTGGGCTCGAGGTTGCCGAGGGCCTGCACCTCGAGGTGCTCGAGGAGCCGCTCGACGCCCGCGACACTCCCGAGAAGCGTGGGCACGGCCACCATCGTCCGGGCGCCCGGGGGGACTCCCTCGACGAGCTCCAGCCGCGGGAGCCGCTTCGGGGGAACGAGCGCGGCCACGAGGCGCTGAACGACCAGAGCGGCCAGCTCGCTCGCCGGGACCAGCGCCAGGAGCGCCGCGGGGAGGGCCATCGCGGGACTGTCGGACATCTTCGCGTACGTGTACGCGGCGAGGGCGCCGAGCCCGGTCACGAAGCCGATCCCGCCGAGGTAGAGCCCGGTCGCGCGCGCGAAGAGAGCCCGCTGCACACGCAGGAGAAGGGTCGGGCGATGGGCCACGTCGATCTCGAGCCCCCGCCGGCCGCGTCCGATCAGGTGGTAGCCGACGTGCGCGGTCCGGTCCGAGATCCCCTTCCTCTCCGCCGCCTGGCGCGCGCTTTCCACGGCGCGCAGGGCCACGCGCACCTGCGCCCCGCCGGTCGGCTCGGCGAGCTCTTCCACGGCGTGCCGGTACCGGTCGCGGCTCTGGAAGTCCATCCGGGCGTAAACGGCGACCGGGTCGCGCATGAGGATCTGCTCGACGAGGCTCACCTTCTCGACGAACCGGCTCCAGTCGAGCGTCGCGCAGAGCCTCAGGCTCGTGACGGTGTTTCCCGTGGAGACCTGGTCCGTGGACTGCTGCTGGTTCTCGGCGCGGACCAGGTCCTCGGGCGTGGTTCCGCGGGCCTCCAGCGCCTTCTCCACCCTCGCGGCGAGAGACGAGGCCCGGGGGTCGTGCTCGCGCATCCGGTGCCGGAGCTGGGCGACGAAGGCGCTGTGCAGGGGCTCCGGAAGCGCCTCGTGAGGGTGCCCCGCCGATAGCGCCGCCAGGGCCGCGTCCGCGCGACGTCGCGCGTCCTGGCCCGCGAGGATCCCTTCCGTCAGGATCCTCAGGTTCTCGAGAAGCGCCAGCTTCAGCATGCTCGGCCACGCCCAGAGCTCTCCTATCGTGAGAGGCGCCACCGTCTGGAAGGCGAGGACGAAACGGCCGAGCCGCTCGGCGTCGAGACGACCGTCGCCGTGCCGGATCAGCTCCAGGGCCATGGCGTGGATGCGGGCCTTGCCGGAGTAGTCGCGCGCTGCGAGCTTGGGGAGCTTCCGGTAGTACCGCACCGGGAGATCGTGCCGTACGGCGTGCGCCTCCGACTCCACGAGGTGGAAATTGTCGAGGAACCACTCGGCGGCCGGCGGGACGGCGACTCCCCGGTGGACGTCGTCGGCCAGCATCCTGTACGCGTCGCGGAGGAAACGGAGGTTCGCGTCCAGGCGGGGCAGGACGTCGTACCCGCCCCTGCGGCTCTCGCGCGCCAGCGTGAAGACGGCGGCGAGCGTTTTCGCCCGCTCCTCGAGGCTCTCGAGGCTCAGCAGCTCTCCGCGGAGCGGCTGCGATTCCCCCCGGGGCCGGCGATGAAAGAGGAAGCGCCTCATGCAGGGTCAGCTCCCGCCCGGGACCGTGAAGTCGATCGAGTACCCGCCCTTCGTCGCGCGGAACTTCCCAAGCGCCTTGCCGGGGCTCGAGCGGTAGTCACCCGCCAGCGAGAAGTCGCCCGCCACGAGCTGCAGAGACGTCAGGGCAAGGCGTGACGGTCCGGCCGCCACGTGGCCGGCCACCTCGAGGTTCTCCAGGTCGAGCACCTTCGCGATCCACCTGGGCAGGCCAGCGGGCATCAACGCGACGACCGGGCGGGCGTCGAGAAGGCTGCCGACGAGGCCCGCGTCGAGCGAGCCCTCCGCGAAGCGAAGGCGCGCCTTCGGAGCGGAGAACGTCGCGGACCAGGGACGGCCCGGCGCGCCTTCGACCGCCACGCCGGAGAGGACGACCTTCGTTCCGGCGAGAGACGCGTTGCCCCGGGGGAAGTCGACCATCGGCACGAGGAGGTCGAGCTTCGCCGTTCCCCGGAACGTCCGTTTCCCGGCGTGGACGGTGGCGTCGCGCGCCGTTGCCGACACGCGAACGTCGCCGGCACCGTTTTTCAGGCCGACGCGCGCGAGGAGCGACCCGCCGCCTCCGGACAGGACCGGGCCGCCGGAGTCCGGCGAAAGGAACTCCAGGCCGGCGAGGTCGGCCCGCAGGTCGGAGCCACCGGACAGGATCTTCCAGACCTCGTTTCCCGGATGGGTCCGGGAGTCGAACCGCGGGAGCTCGCACCAGACCGCTCCCCGTGTCCGGGCCGCCACCTGCGCATCGCCCCGCAGGAGCGCGCCCGAAGCGACCTCGAGGCGGGCGGGTCCGACGCGCGCTTCCCGGCCCGGCAGCAGCTCGAAGGACCCCGCGACTCTTCCGTTGCCGTTCCACTTCCACGAGTCGATCCAGATCTCCTCGACGCGTGCGATCGCCAGGTCGTCGATGACGACCCGCCAGGGCGCGGGCCCGGTCCCCGGCGGCGCCGGCGACGCCGATACGAGAGGCGGATCGGCGAATCCTGCGATGCGCGGGTACCGCGCGAGGCGCGCGGCCGTGGCCTCCTGGCGCGTCAGCCGCTCGCGCAGCCGGAATCGGAGCGTGCCGGCCCGCAGGCGCGTCGTGTGAAACCGGCGTCTCACGAGGTCTGCGAGCGACACGCGCAGCTCCACGTCGCTGAGAGCGGCTTCGAACTCGACGTTGCGGTCGCGGCTGCGCAGGGTGATCGACTCGAACGAGAGGTGCCCCGGTATCCAGGAGGTCGCCCCTCGATACTCAACGGTGAGCGCGTCCGGTTTCGCATTGACCAGTCTCCGGAGGAGGCTGGTCCTGAGGAGGACGTTCGTCGCGAGAACGGCCAGGAGCGCGAAGGCGAAGAGACCGGCCAGCACCCAACCGGCAGCCCGCAAGCCGCGTCTCATGGCTGCGCGATCCGAACCTCGTGACGGGCGGCTCGTGGAAGCCGCCCGTCCGGCGTTCTCAAACGACCCGTCGGCCCTGGATGACGCGGATGAGCACGACGATGATGGCGACGACGAGCAGGATGTGGATGAGACCGCCCACGGTGTAGGACGAGACCATCCCCAGAGCCCAGAGAACCAGGAGAATGACGGCGATAGTCCACATGGGGTTTCCTTCTCTCCGCCGGCCCATGGAGGAGTTGAGGCAGGGACGGAGGCCTGCCGCATCTGGACCAGCTCTGTCCGGATGAGTGCGCAAACCGAGTGCCACTGCGCGGGCGGCGAGGTGTGGCGGTATCGCACCGGGTTGCCGGGGCAGGGTGCCGGAAGAGTTGGGAGAAGTGGAAGCGACTTCAATCCGCGTTGAAAGGAGTACAGCGGCCGCAGGCGGGTTTCCCCACCCGGGCATCTGCAGAGGACGGCACGGATCTCGCAAGCTCGGGACGGATTGGAGGGAACATGAGATCCCGACTACGAATTCCGTGCCTGTTCGCCCTGGCGGCGATCCTGCTCACCTTCCCGCAGGCCCGAGCGCAGTACCAGCAGCCGGATTCAGACCGGTATCAGGACCAGTACGAAGACGACGAGATCCGACAGTCCGTCGCCCGCGTCTCGTGGTTCCAGGGCGAGGTCTCTTTCAGCCGCGGGGATGCGCCAGACGACTGGCAGCCCGCCTCGGCAAACTACCCGATGACGTTCGGCGACCGGATCTGGACCGGGCGGGACGGGCGCAGCGAGCTCCAGCTGCGCGGCGCAACGGTTTACGTCCGGTCCGAGACCGAGCTGGCCGCGCTGGACCTGACGCGCGACGTCAGCCAGCTCTCCCTCAGCCTCGGTACGGCCACGTTCCGGATCAGCCGGATCGACCGGAACGACATCTTCGAGGTGGCGACCCCGAACGTCTCGGTGACGTTCGAGACCCCCGGCCTCTACCGGATCGACGTCGACCGCAATGGCAACAGCCGCGTCTCGGTGCGGCAGGGCCGCGCCTGGGCGGCCGCCGCCGGGGGACAGGTCGGACTCGAGCGCGGTGACCAGATCCGGGTCTGGGGCACCGACCGTCCCGATTACGACGTCGTCTCCCTCTCCCGCGCGGACTCCTGGGACCGCTGGGTGGACCAGCGCGACCGTCGATACCGCTCCGTCCGCTCGGCGTCGTACGTGCACCCCGACATCTACGGTTCCTACGACCTCGACGCCTACGGCTCCTGGGAGACCCATTCCGGCTACGGCTCCGTCTGGTACCCGAGTGGTGTCTCCGCCGGCTGGGAGCCGTACCGAGCCGGACGCTGGATCTGGCGCGACCCGTGGGGCTGGACCTGGCTTTCATCGGAGCCCTGGGGCTGGGCGCCTTACCACTACGGCCGATGGGCCGTCGTTCGGGGACGCTGGGGCTGGATCCCCGTCGGCCCGGGCAGCCAGTACCCCGGCTACTCCCCGGCCCTCGTCGGCTTCGTCGGAGGCGGGTCAGGATGGTCCGTCTCCGTCTCCGTCTCGGCCGGCGGGTTCGTCGGCTGGTTCCCGCTCGGGCCTCGTGAGCCGTTCCACCCGTGGTGGTACCGCTCCCGGAGGACGGAGAACGTGGCAGGGTTCAACTACGCCTACAGGAACCGGGTGACGGTCGTGTCCGCCAACATCTTCATAGGTGGCGGAGCCGTCGAACGCGCGGTCGTACGGGACACCCGCGTCATGCAGGAGGTCTCCAGGGCTCCCGTCCTCAGAGGCCCCATCCCGGTCCTCCCGACCCGCGAGTCGATCCGCGTGAGCTCGATCAGCGTCCAGGGGAGGGCCGCCATCCGGCCGCCGGAGCAGGTCAGTCGGCGCGAGGTCGTCACCCGGACGGCCCCCCCGCCGGCGCCTGCGTCCTTCGAGCGAAAGCTCGAGGTGATCCGGGAAAGGGGAGGCGAGCCGGTCCCGGCCGACCTCTCGCGGCGCCTCTCGGTCGAACAGAACCGCGGAGAGACGCGCCTCCAGCCGGTCCGGCCGGCGGCTCGCGCGGAGGTCCAGCTGGCCCCTCGCGGCGACGTCAAGGATGAGCGCAAGCCGCAGCCGCTCCCCCCTTCATCGACCCGCGCCCCGGCGCCCGAGCGTCCGGCGCCCGGACGCGACGAGATCCCTCAGCCGCGCGTGACGCAGCCTCGGCAGGAGACCCAGCCCGCGCCTCCGACCGCGGCGCCGCGTCGTGGCGGCGTACCCGCTGCGCCTCCGGCGCGAGAACGTGCGCCGGCGCCCGAGCCCGAGATGAGCAGGGAAGCGCCACCGATGCATGCCGCTCCTCCGATCCGGGCGCCGGAAAGGTCGGTCGACCGGCCCGTTCCTCCACCGACACCGAGGGCGGAGAGGGCGCCCGTGACGGAGCCCCGGAGCGAGTGGACCGAAGCGCAGCCGGCCCCTGCACGGTCCGACAGGGCCCAGCCGCAGAAGGCCGAGCCACGAAAGGCGGAACCGCAGAAGGCCGAACCGCAGAAGGCCGAACCGAGGCAGGTCGAAACGAAGCAGGCAGAGCCGAAGAGGCGCGAAGCGAAGCCGTCGCCCACCCCGAAGAAGGGGAAAAACGGCCAGCCTGATCACGACGACGAGAAGGCGAAGAAGAACGACTGAAGGCCTGTCTTCGATGGGCTCTCCCCTGGAAGCCCCGGACCCCCGGCGGAACGACCCCGTGCCGCCGGGGGTTGCGGCGTCCGATGAGTCTTCACCCGACGCCTCGCGCCTGGAGGCCGAAGACGTACTGAAGCGTCACGCGAGCGACGGCGTCGCGGGTCTTGGTGTATCCGACGCGGCGGCACGTCTCGGCGAGCACGGCCCGAACGAGCTGACTGAGCGGCCCGGGCGCAGCCGGCTCGCCATCGTGCGCGAGCAGCTCCTCAACGTCATGACCTTCATTCTCCTTGCCGCCGCCGTCCTTTCGGCGGTGCTCGGGGACTGGATCGAGGCCGGCGTCATCCTCGTCATCGTGGTTCTCAACGCGGTCCTGGGCTACACGCAGGAGTACCGCGCCGAGCGGTCGATGGCCGCGCTCGAACGGATGTCGGTTCCCACGGTGAAGGTCCGGCGCGAGGGAAACGTCCTGGAGATCTCTTCGCGCGAGCTGGTCCCCGGCGACGTCGTTCTCCTGGAGACGGGGAACGTGGTGCCGGCCGACGCGCGCGTCCTGTCCAGCGTCAACCTGCGTGCGCAGGAGTCGGCGCTCACGGGCGAGTCCGAGGCGGTGGAGAAGGACGGCGCGCTCGTCTTCCCGGCCGGAAAGCCGCTCGCCGAGCGCCGCAACATGGTCTACGCGGGGACCGTCGTCACCTATGGCCGCGGCGAAGCCGTCGTGACGGCGACCGGCATGGCCACCCAGCTCGGGAAGATCGCCGGCCTGATCCAGTCCGTGGTGAAGGAGAAGACGCCGCTCCAGAAGAGGCTCGATCGCCTGGGCCGGGGGCTGGCCATCGCGGCGGGCGTCCTCGTCGCCGTCGTCTTCCTCCTCGGAATCCGGACGGCCGGGACGCGGGAAGAGGTCTTCCAGGTCCTCCTCACTGCCGTCAGCCTCGCCGTCGCGGCCATTCCGGAAGCGATGACCGCGGTCGTCACCATCGCCCTCTCCCTGGGGGCGCAGCGCATGCTCCGACGCAAGGCGCTGATCCGAAAGCTCCCGGCCGTGGAGACCCTCGGCTCCGTGAGCGTCATCTGCTCGGACAAGACCGGCACCCTGACCCAGAACCGGATGACGGTCACGGCGATCGACATCGCCAACCGGCGGATCGACCTCGTCCAGCGGGAGGACGGCGGGCATTGCACGCTGAAGCGCGCCGGCTCGGACGAGGAGGCGGGTGCGCACGTCTCGACTCTCGACCTCCTCCTGGTCGGGGGGGCGCTCTGCAACGACGCCGTCCTCGCGCCGGACGAGGATCCGGCCGGCGGCTACCACGCCGTGGGCGACCCGACCGAGGGGGCGCTCGTCCTTGCGGCCGCGGAGTACGGCGCGCGAAAGGACGACCTCGACAGGGCCCTGCCCAGGGTGGCCGAGCTTCCGTTCGACTCCGTCCGCAAGCGGATGACGACCGTTCACCGGGTGCCCGTGGAGGACGCCGAGGTGCCCGCCGTCCTGCGCCCGCTCTGGGCACGGCGCAGCCAGGACGTCGAGACGCCCGACTTCCTCGCCGTCACGAAGGGCGCCGTCGACGGGCTGCTCGGGGTGACGCGCTCCCTCTGGGTGGACGGCGCGCTCGTGCCGCTCGACGACGACCGGCGACGCGGCGTGATACAGGCGCACGACGACCTGGCGGCGAAGGGAATGCGCGTCCTGGGGGTGGCGGTTCGTCCTGTCGATCACGTCCCGACCGGGCCGGAGCTGTCCGGCCTGGAGACCGACCTCGTCCTCGTCGGGCTCTTCGGTCTGCTCGACCCGGCCCGGCCGGAGGTCACCGAGGCGGTCGCCCGCTGCAAGGAGGCGGGCATCCGCACGGTCATGATCACGGGAGACCATCCGCTGACGGCCGGCCACATCGCGAGGCAGGTCGGAATTACCGAGAGCGAGGAGTTCCTGACCGGGCAGGACCTCGACCGGATGAAGGACGAAGAGCTGCGCGAGAGGGTCCAGCGCGTCTCCGTCTTCGCCCGCGTCGCGCCCGAGCACAAGATCCGGCTCGTCTCGAGCCTGCAGGAGCAGGGACTGGTCGTGGCCATGACGGGCGACGGCGTCAACGACGCGCCCGCCCTCCGCAAGGCCGACATCGGTGTGGCAATGGGGATCACCGGGACCGACGTTTCGAGGGACGCGGCCGAGATGGTGCTACTCGACGACAACTTCGCCACGATCGTGGCGGCCGTCGAAGAGGGCCGGAAGATCTACGACAACATCCGGAAGTTCATCAAGTACCTCCTGAGCTGCAACGCCAGCGAGATCGCGGTGATGCTGCTTGGGCCGCTCCTCGGCATGCCGCTGCCCCTCCTGCCGCTCCAGATCCTCTGGATGAACCTGGTGACGGACGGACTGCCGGCGCTGGCCCTGGGCGTGGAGCCGGCGGAGGCGAACATCATGAAGCGCCCCCCGTACTCCTCGGAGGAGAGCATCTTCGGCCGTGGTCTCGTGCCCTTCGTCGCCGTGATGGGCATCGTGATGAGCCTGATCTCCCTCGGGATCGGCCTCTGGGCGTTCCGCAGCGGCGACCCGGCCTGGCAGACGCTCCTCTTCACGACGCTGATCTTCTCCCAGGTGATCCTGGCGCTCGAGGTCCGCTCCGAGCGGAGCTCGCTCCTCAGCATCGGGCTTTTCACGAACCCGCTGATGGTCGGCGCGTTTCTCTCGACGGTCGGCCTCCAGGTGGCGGTCGTCTACCTGCCGTTCCTCCAGAAGGTCTTCAGGACCGCCCCCCTCGGCGCGCGAGACCTGCTCATCGCGTTCGGCTCCGGCCTCACGGTCCTCGTCGTCGTCGAAGCCTGGAAGCTGGCTCTTCGCAGGATGGCAGCGCGCTGATCCCCGGTCCCCGCAGCGCTGGCAGCGGGATTGCGGTACGCGGTCCGAAGGCGCGAGGCACGGCAGCGGTCGTGTGCCGGTGCGAAGCCTCCCGGGGCGAAGGGTGGTCTGATGACATGAGCAGCTCAGCTGACAGGGGCCGTACCCACGAGTCGTCCTTCGGCACGGTCGCGATCGCGCCACGGGGAGAGAACCGGCTGCGCGAAAGCGACGAGACGGGCCGGGTCGTCCTCAGGGTTGCGGGCCTGTCCGGGGGCGCCTCCTACGACCGCGGCGGCGACCCGGACGGGTGGCGACCCGCGTCCCTCGGTCTGTCGGTGGCGACCGGCGATCGGCTCTACGCCGGGAGAGGGGCGCGACTCGAGCTCCACTCCGCGGGTCTCGAGATCCACCTGGCGGCCGGGGCGGGACTCGAAGCGGTCGGCCTCACGCGCGAGGTCAAGCACTTCTACGTCTGGGGCGGGGAGGCTTCGTTCCTGGTCGGGAAGCTCCTGCCAGAGGAATCGTTCGGAGTCGACACCCAGAACGCCTCACTGACGGTCGAGCGGGCCGGGGAGTACCGGATCGAAGTCGGTCGGGGGGAAGCCACGCGTGTCGTCGTCGGCGAGGGCTCCGCATGGGTGTCGGCCGCGGGTGTCGCGATGCCGCTCGGCGCGGGCGACGTCGTGAGGATCGCCGGCATCCAGTGCCCCGTGCACGAAACACCGATCGATCCGAGCCCCGAGTTGCGAGAGCTCCAGGTCGCTCCGCTCCCGAACCGGACCCGGGATCGCGTTCTCCTCTTCCGCCCCCGCCTGAGCCACTGAGAGGGCGAGGGGCGGGAAACGCGCCGCCCCATGGCGCCCGGTTCCGCACCCGGAACGACGCGACGCCGCAACGGCGAGGGAGGCCGGCCTCGGAGTTGCAGCCCCTTCAGGTCGCATTGAAAGGACTACATCTGAGGTCGCTCCTCCGCCGCGGTCCCTGCGAGCTGCGGTATGTGCGTACAGGGAGCGGCGGGCGACCGGGCTGGTTCCGTGCTGGCACCCCTCTTGCGCTTCGAAGGGCGTGAGCGAGACGCGATCGGGTTCCGACCTTTCGAGCGAGGTACCGCTGGCAGAGCTCCTGGACAGGCTCGCCGAGCGTGGGACGGCCCTCGGCGAGACCCGGCTCCTCATGGCACGCACGGAGCTCGCGCGGGACCTCGAGGTCCGCTTCCGCCGCGTCGCCGTTTACGCCGGGGCGGCGCTGGCCGTGGTCTTCAGCCTTCAGTTTCTCGTGGTCTCGGGCTTCCTGGCGCTTGCGACGGTGCTCGCGGCATGGCTGGCTGCGCTCGTCGTCTCGATCGCCTCCCTGATCGCGGGGGCGACCCTCCTGCTGGCTGCGCGTTCGCGGGCGAGCGCGCCGTTCCTGACGAAGACCCTCGAGGCGCTCAGGGAGGATCTGCGATGGCTCAGAACTCTCCTGCAGTGACGAAACGGACCGGGAGCCAGGCCGACGAGCTCGAGCGGATGAGCCAGCGAGGAGACGACCTCCGGACTGCGATCGGATCGGACGTCCTGGACCTCAGGAGCCGGGTCCGGAGCGCACTCGATCTCCGGCAGCAGGTCGCCAGGCATCCCTTCGTCGCCGCGGCAGTCGTCCTCGGCGGTGTGCTGGTCGCCACGAGGATCGTGCGGAAGCTCGTTCGGGGCTTCCAGGCGTCCCGTGGGCCGGCGCGCCGGGCGGGTTCGCGGAAAGAAAGCACACACCTTCGCGGTGGAACCGGGCGCGGGCCCGGAGCGCGCGAAGCCCATCTGAAAGGAGCATGCGAATGAACAGTCTCAAGGGTGTCGCGATCATCCTTCTCGTGGCCGGCGCCCTCGCGCTCGTCTACGGAGGCTTCACCTACACGAAGAAGACCCACAAGGCCGAGCTCGGGCCGCTCTCGTTCTCGATCAAGGACAAGGAAACCGTCAACGTGCCGGTATGGGCCGGCATCGCAGCAGTAGTGGCCGGCGGGGTTCTGCTCTTCGTCAACACGAAGAAGTAGCCGTGCCCGAATCCGCGCCTGAGTTCCCCATGGCGCATGAACCCGCGGCCCCGGGGGCCGCTCGAAAGGACTGACCTCAATGACGAAATTCCACCTCAGACTTCTCGTACCCGGCTTCCTCGCCGCGGCCTCGATCGCGATGGCCGTGGGGTGTGCCTCCTCGATGACGACCAAGGACACTCGGCAGGCGGACTCGGCCATCACGTCCGCCGTCGAGAACTCGCTGAAGAACAGCGAGAAGGTGAAGGGGCGCCAGGTGGAAGTCCAGACCAGGGAAGGCGTCGTCTTCCTGACCGGCGTCGTGGACACGGAAGAGGCGCGGCGCGAGGCCGGACGGCTCTCCTGGCGCACACCGGACGTGAACGGCGTCGTGAACGACCTGACGGTCGGGGAGAGGACGGTCGGCAGCTGGGTCGACGACGTGATGATCAGCTCGCAGGTCAAGTCGAAGCTCATCGCCAACACCGAGATCAAGGCCGGCGACATCGACGTGAGCTCCTCGCAGGCGGTCGTGACCCTCATCGGGCGGGTCAGCTCGTCCGTCATCAAGAGCGACGCCGAGCGCATCGCCCGCGGCACCAAGGGCGTCAAGGACGTGAACAACGAGCTCACGGTCGGCACCGGGAAGCGCTAGACACCGGACCGGAGCTGGAAGAGCCCGGGACGCGGGCTCGCGCGGCGGCGGGGACTCCCGGATCGGGACCCCGCCGCCGCGTTCGCTTTTCGGGGGCTCCGAAGCAGGGAAGCCCTGCCGGCCGGATCGGCAGGCAGGGCTTCGGTGGAAGCGGGGTCGCGTCGCCGGGTCAGGTCAGGCGGCTCGCCTCAGGTACCAGGTGGAGACGAGCCCGGTGAGTGCCATCAGGATGAGAAGGCCCCAGGTGGAGAGGGTCGGTACGGTGGTGACCCGCTCGACGAAGATCGTGTAGTCCCGGGATCCGGGGCATCCGTTCGTGTCGATCGCCGTGATCGTGAAGCTGAACTGACCGGTTGCCGTGGGGGTGCCCGAAAGGCTGGCCGTGGGCGTTGCGGTGAGCGGGCTGAGCAGGAGGCCCGGCGGTAGCGCTCCGGCCGACACGCTGTAGACGTAGGGCGAGGCGCCGCCTGTCGCCGAGATCGTCTCGGCATACGGAACGCCGAGGACCGGGTTGGGGAGCGTGGCGGGGAGGACCGTGACCGTCGGGCAGCCGGCCGGAGCGACCACGACCGTGTAGGCCTGGCTCACCACGCAGCCGTCTTCGTCCGTGGCCGTGATCGTGAAGCTGTAGGTTCCGGGAGTGGTGGGCGTGCCCGCCAGGTTGACCGTCTTGACGGGGGTGGCCGCATCGAGCAGGAGGCCTGGAGGCAGTGCTCCTGCGGTCACGGTATAGACGTACGTGTCGGGGGTGCTGCCGCTCGCCGTGATCGGCTGGCTGTAGGGAGTGCCCACGACCGGGTTGGGGAGCGTGGCGGGGAGGATCGTCATGAGAGGGCAGGCCTGAACGCAGAGGCTGACGGTGCCGGTGTCCAGGGTCACGGCGCCGTTTCGCGCGAGGAGCTGCCCGGAAACGTTGGCGGAGGTCGTCAGGGTGATGCTCTCGAGCGCGAGGATGCTGCCTGCGAGCGTCGTGCTCGTACCGAGCGTCGCCGAGCTGCCCACCTGCCAGAAGACGTTGCAGCTCGGCCCTCCGTTGACGAACTGAACAGACGAGCTGCTCGCGGTCGTGAACGTGGTGCCGATCTGGAACACGAAGACGGCGTTATCGTCGCCCTGTGCGTCGAGCGTGAGCGTCCCGGTCAGCTGGGCAGAGGACGAAAAACAGTAGACGCCCGGTGGGAGCGTCAGGCCGCCGAGATCCTGGCCGGTCAGGACGGCGCCGCACGCCTGGCCCGCGAGGTCGTTGTACGCGGCAGTGAGATCGGTCTGGGCCTGCTGCGCGACAGCATCCCCGGCGTGGGTCGTGCCCGACACGAGGCCCGGAGGGAATCCGGTGATCGAGAGGCCCGGCCAGACTCCCAGGTCCCCGGTGAGGACGCTCGATCCGGTGTTCGTCACCGTCGAGCCACCCAGGACCGCAAAGGTCGTCGTCGTACCGAGCGGTGGCACGGTCTGGGCCGCCGCCGGCGAAGCAGTGAAGAGCAGCGCGGCGATTCCCACGCCGGCCAGGAATTTCAGGCCCCTCAAATGAAGCATTTCAGACTTCTCCTTTCAATTCTGTCCTGCAAAAGCAAATGGCTGTGTTCGTATGGATCCGAGCCGGGCACCTTCCTCGAGGACGCACTCCCGACTTGCCGGGAGAGCACACCGGATACTGCTCGTCGGTCGTTCTTCGCGGCCGGAGGCTGGACCGGGGCGCGCCACCTTCGGCAGCTGCCGGCTCGTGCCCTGAAGCGCCGTTCTTCCAAGAACTCCTCGATTCCATACGCGCAGGAATTCGAATCTCCTCGATGGTCCAGAACAAATCTGAACTCTGTGCGGACCGCTGTCAAGGATTACGGAAGGCCTCGAGGAGGGTCCGCGGCTGCCGGTTCGCCCGTGCACAGGCCTCGTCGTCGAAGCCCGAGTGGCCGCCTGATCCACATCCACGCTGACCGCCTTTCCCGGACCAACAGCTGGCCCGCGCCCTCTGCAAGCCCGTCCGACACGCGACCAGAGGAATAGGACGCACGTTTCGTGCCGCACCGGATTCAACGGTCGAACGCCGTCGGTCGGCCCGTCTCGACGTCGGCGGGATCCGTCGTGGCGCTCCGACGGGAACGATTTTCAAACGGGATGGGAGGATTTCCACGCCGCGCGCACGACGGCCGCTCCCGCTGCCCTCGCTCAGAGCGCTCCGCAGGCGGGGTTCCGGAACGGCACGACCCGCGTCTTCGTGCCCTTGGCTTGATACATCGCGGCATCGGCACGACTGATGAGAACGCCGGCTGTCTCGCCGTCGTCTGGAAACACGGCGATACCGATGCTGACCTCCGTAACCAGGGTCACATCATCGAACGCGCAGGGCCCGGAGATCCGCTCGCACAGGTCCTTCGCGAGGCGAACCACGGTGTCATCCTGCTGGACCTCCATCAGTAGGCACACGAACTCGTCGCCCCCCCAGCGACAGATGATGTCTTCGTCGCGGAAGAAGCCTTTGAGACGTGCCGCCATCGTCACCAGCACCTGGTCTCCCAGACCGTGACCATGGGTGTCGTTGATGCTCTTGAAGTTGTCGATGTCGATGAAGAGAACGGCGAGTCTCCAGCCGTGCCGTGTCGCCTGGATCAAGGCGTGATCGAGACCTTGCTCGAAGGACGCCCGATTCGGGAGCCCGGTGAGCGCGTCGCTCAGCGCAGCTTCCTGTGCTGCCTTCTCTCTCGCTTCGGCGTTCAGGAGATCGTAGCGCGTCTCGGCCAGGTCGGTCCTCATGCTGGCGAGCTCGGATTCGATGACGACGCGCTCGGCCATCTCATTGGCGAGTGTGACGTTGACCCGCTTCAGATCGTCTGCGGCCTTCGAGACCCCGCGCTCGACGTCTTCGTTCCGGGTGAGGGCCTGCTGCATGACCTGACGAGGAATCACGTCCTGCTTCAGAGCGTCGTTCACCAACACGAGGTCACTGGCAGCCTTCTCGACGGATGCCTTTATCTTCTCGTTCTCCACGAGCACGAGCTCGAGCGCGGCCCCCTTTGCGGAGACGGTCCGCTTCCGGTCCCTGGGTTTCGGTCTCATGCGTATCTCGCTGTCCTCGGGGCGGGCTGAGACGGGCAATCCCCAGGGGATAGCTGGGCCGCCAGTCGCTTCCGGGTGTTTCCTCCGGTGTGGTTGCGGCATCGATCCCACGCCGTCCGCCCTTCCGGTGCAGCCCCACAACCCGGACCGAGCACGGACCCATCCGCACTCATGACGACGGACGACGCAGCACGCTGCGTGCCACGCCGCTCGTTGCCGCGGATCGGCATCGGCCGGCCTCCTCGACGTCTGCGGGTTCCATCGTGCCGCCGGGCCGGGAACGATTTTCAAGCGGGATGGGAGGATTTCCACGCCGCGCTCCCGGCGGACGCCTCCAGCCGAACCGAGACCCCCTGGGAAGCACTCCCACGATGGCAGCGGACTTGCGCTGGCATATCCGTACAGGCCGGACGGATCCGCCAGCTCCCGGGAAGGCGGTCGACCCGGCAAGCGTCACCGAACCATCGGCTGCCGGGCCGTCTCCGGTCCCCCCAACGTCTCTCCTCGTGCAGAGGAAGAAGTAGAGGTCTCGAAATGAAGAAGCTGATGTCCTGCCTCGCCCTGGGCGCGTGCGCGATGCTCCTCGCGGTGACGGCCGCTCCCGCCGCCTACGCCCAGAGCGATCCCCAGCAGGGCACGTTCACCCTGACGGAGCCGCTCGACGTCGGGACCGTCACCCTGCAGCCTGGCACCTATCTCATCAGGGTCGTCCTGATCGACTCCAACCGCGACATGCTCCAGGTGACGAGCCCCGACCGTTCGAAGGTCTTCGTGACGGTCCTTTCCAGGCCGCACGTGATCCTGGACGACGAAGTCATGCCGGAGAGCCGCTACGTCGTGTGGGCGACCGGCCCCGGTCAGCCCCGGGCGCTCAAGACGTGGTTCTCCCGCGACCGGACGACCGGGCACGACATCGTCTACCCGCAGGGTCGCGCCATCGAGCTCGCGGCCGCGGCGAAGGAGTCGGTGATCGCGATTCCCGACGCCGTGGCGGAGACCGAGTACAAGACCGCCCCCCTCCTCGTCGTGACCCCGGACCGGAACGTGAAGCCGTACGACGCGATGGCCGTCCAGACCCCGAGGAGGCCCGCTCCCGTGGCCGCGGCCGAAGCGCGTCCCGCAAAGCAGCTGCCGAAGACGGCCAGCCACGTTCCTCTCTTTGCAGGGCTGGGGCTGCTGTCGCTCGCCGGGGCCTTCGGCCTCCGCGCTCTCGCGAACCGGGCGGCGTGACGAGGGACAGGACCGTGCGGTGGCTTCGCCGAGGCGAGATCGCGCTCTGTGTGATCGGCTTCTCGCTCCTCGGCGGAGCCGCCGCGGCCACCGTCAGGTCCCGGGTCTACCAGGCGCGCCAGGGGCGCGCCTTTTCCGATCTGGACGGACGGATCGCCACGGCGGCCGGCACGGTTCCGGTCTTCGCCCCCGTCTCACCCGCGGAGACGAGGGCAGCACCCGACCTCGATCCGCTCGTCCTCGGCCGGATCGAGATTCCGCGGATCGGCGTTTCGGCCATCGTGCGGGAGGGAGACGACGACGCGACCCTGGCCGTCGCGGTGGGGCGCGTTCCCGGTACGGCCCGGCCGGGCGAGATGGGGAACATGGCCCTCGCGGGCCACCGGGATTCGTTCTTCCGGCCGCTCCGGAACATCCGCGTCGACGACGTGATCCGATTCCGGACCCCCGGACAGGAATACGAGTACCGCGTGGACTCGACGGAGGTCGTCGGACCCGGGGAGGTGCGGGTACTCGCACCTTCCACCGCCGCCGTCCTCACGCTCGTGACCTGCTACCCGTTCGGCTACGTGGGAAGCGCGCCCGACCGGTTCATCGTACGAGCCTCCCGGCTCACCGACTGAACGGAGGGCCACCATGCTCGAAGCCGGCGTGACGGCCGAGACGCTCGATCCGCCCCGTCCCGTGCGGTTCGAGGTGACGCCGAAGAGCGTGGGGGCCCTCATCCTCGTCGTCGCCGGTCTCTGGCTGCTGATACGGCTCTGGCCCGTTCTCCTCGCTCTCGTCGCCGCGCTCATCGTCGCCGGCACCCTCGGCCCTGCCGTGCGTCGGCTCGAGCAGAGAGGCGTTTCGCGCGGGCTGGGGATCGCGATCGTCTTCACCGCGTTCTTCGTTCTCGCCGCCCTGGTCGCCGCTCTCACGATCCCGACCCTCCTGGCGCAGGCCACCATCCTGATCGAGCGCGAACCTGCCTTGCGCGCACAGCTCGCAAAGCACCTCGACCGGACGCACCTGACCGTCCCGCTGGCGAGGTGGCTCCGGAGCCTGCCGCCCGACGCCCTGACCAGCGCCGTCGGAGCGAAGGCGGTCGCATTCTCGGTGCGCGCGCTGGAGACCGTCGCCTACGGCCTGAGCGCCCTCTTTCTCGCGCTCTACATCCTCATCGACCGCGACCGGCTGCGCGGCGGGCTCTTCTCCGTCGTTCCCCGCTCGCACCACATCCGGCTCTCCCGCATCACGATGAACCTCGAGACGATCGTCGGCTCGTACATCCGCGGGCAGGCGACCACGTCTCTCCTGATGTCGGTCTTCACGTTCGTCCTGCTGAAGGCCTGCGGCGTGGAGAACGCCCTGGCCCTCGCGGTGTTTGCCGGCCTCGCGGACGTCCTGCCCTACATCGGCCCCCTTCTCTCGGTCGGGCCTGCCGTCCTGGCGGCCTTTCCGCGGGGGCCCGTGATCGCCATCGTCGTCCTCGTCGCCATGTCCGCGTACGAGGAGTTCGAAAGCCGCGTCCTCATCCCCCGGATCTACGGGCGGGCGCTGCGCCTGCCCTCGTCGGTGGTCCTGTTCGCGCTCCTGGCGGGAGGCACGCTGATGGGGATCGTCGGCGCCCTGCTCGCTCTCCCCGTCGCCGCCACGGTGATGATGCTGGTCGAGGAGCTCCGTGTGGACCTGCCCGGCGAGCAGGAGAAGCCCGCGGACACGAGCCTCAGGGAGGGCGACGAACGCGCCGAAGAAGAGTACGAGCGCCGGACGCACGGCGTGGGAGCGACGCAGGCCGCCGGCATCGCCGACGAGATCTCGCAGGACCGGAGAAGGCAGGAGCGTCGTCCGGAGGAGCCCGCGGAGGCTGACTGGTCGAGCGAGTTCGCCGACTGACGGCCGCCCGGGACGGGATGTCGAAGGTCAGTCTCGGTCGTGGTGACGATCGCGGTCGTTGTCGTTCCCGCGTCCCCGGTTCCGGTCGTTCTTCGATTTCCACTCGCGGTAATCGTTCCCTTCGAAGACGCGCTGGTTCGACCAGTGGGCGGGCTCGTACCGCCAGGCGTTTCCTTCGCGCGCATAGCGCGCTCTCACCCATCGGTTGCTCTTGTGGTTCGGGCGCTCCCAGCGCCCCGGCACCCAGGCCCAGTCGTTGCCGTGCCAGTCCCAGGAGCCGCGGAGCCAGACGTAGTCGCGGCCCGGGCGGTGAGGCCTTCTCTCGCTTCGCAGCTTCGGTGGCGCGCGGTGGCCGACGCGGATCTCGAGGCTGGGAAGCGGAATGTCGAACCGAAAGTGCACCTGGGCCGACGCGGGCATCGACGACAGGAGCAGGAAGGACATGGCGGCGATGGACTTTCCGAGGATCTTCAACGGGTCGTACCTCGATGCACGTAGCGCAAGCGGCGTGCCGCGACCGGCCGTCCTCCGGTCCGGTCGAATCGACGGGGACGATGGAGAGATGGCAGGAAACTTGCGCTGCAGGTAAGGATGCGGCGCGCCGTTCGCGAGATCCTGGGCTTCCTGGGCGAGATTCTCCGTCGTTGCGCTCTGCACTCGATCGACACGCAGAGCGCCGCTCTCGCCTTCTATTCCCTGTTCGCGCTGGCGCCGCTGCTCCTCGTCATCGTCTCGATCGCCGGGCGCACCCTCGCCGAGGGGCAGGCCCGCGGCGAGATCGTGCGCCAGCTGCAGGGCTTCATGGGCTCAGAGGCGGGGCACGCCGTCGCCACGCTTCTCGAGAAGGCGGCCAAGGCGGGAGCGGACAGGGGCGCCGTCGGCATCGTCGGAATCGTGGTGCTCGCCCTCGCCACGACCGCCGTCTTCCTTCAGCTCCAGGAAGCGCTGAACAAGGTCTGGGAGGTCGCTGCACGGCCGGGACAGATGTTCCACGCGCTCCTGAAGAGGCGGGTCGCGTCGTTCGCCCTCGTTCTCGCGGCGGGCGCTCTTCTTCTCGTGTCGCTGACGCTCAGCGCAGCCCTGCTGGCGATCACGGATCGCCTCGCCGAACGAATGCCGCTCCCCGTCGGGCTCATCACACTGGGAAACGAGGTCCTCTCCTTCCTGGTCCTCACGGTGCTCCTCGCCGTGATCTACCGGGTCCTGCCCGACGCGAAGCTCGAGTGGCAGGACGTCGGCATCGGCGCGGTCGTCACGTCGAGCCTCTTCTCCACCGGGAAGTGGCTGATCGGCGTCGTTCTCGCGCGCTCCGCCGCCACGTCACAGCTCGGCATCGCAGGCTCGACGGTGGTCATCCTGCTGTGGGTCTACTACGAGTCGTACATCCTGCTCTTCGGCGCCGAGCTGACGGCCGTCTACTCGAGCCGGTACCGCCACCAGCCGGTGACGCCGGAAGCGGGTGCCACCCGTGCCGGGGTCTTGCCGGGTCGGGCGGTCCCCTGACCGGTGCGGCACGGAACGTGCGAAGTGTCCGGAGATGAGATCCGCGCACCCGATCCGGTTCCTTCTGCGCTGGGCCTTCCCGGCCGCTGCGTTCGTCCTGGCCTCGGCGCTCCCGGGTGCGCAGGCTGAGAGCCTGGCCTCGCCGCTGCCGCAGGGGCCTGTCTGGACGGCCAGCGAGCAGGAGGTTCCGGCTTCGCTCGAGGATTCGGCCGCCGCTTCGACCGCTCCAGGCGGAGACGCGGAGACGTACCGTCCCCCGGCGTTCCCGAAGATGGTGCTCCTCGACACGGGGCACGTCCTGTCCGCGCCGGCGCGCTGGCGGGGCCGCGAGTGGCTCGTCCTCTCGGGCTCCGCGGCGGCGCTCGCCGCGATGTCCCTGGCAGACGAGTCGCTGAGTGACGCCGCCCGCGAGCACGGGCCGACGTTCGGCTTCGTCGGCGACGCGTCCAACGAGTTCGGCTTCGGAGGCTCGTTCCTGGTGCTCGGCGGGTTCTACCTGGCGGGGGCGATCGGGAAGGACTCGAAGGCCAGGAACGTCTGCCTCGACGGGCTCGGGGCCAGCCTGATCGCGACCGGGATGATCACCGGGGTCGTCAGCACCCTGGTCGGGCGCGAGCGGCCGGAGGAAGAGCAGGGCGCGTACTCGTTCCACCCGTTCGAAGGCCGCTCGTTCCCCTCGGGTCACGCCACCCAGGCGTTCGCCGTCGCGTCGGTGATCGCGACCTCGTACGACCAGCTCTGGGTGAAGGTTGCGGCGTACGGGGCCGCCACGATGACGGCGTACGCTCGCGTGAGGCGGGGCAAGCATTTCCCGACGGACGTCGTGGCCGGGGCGGCCATCGGAACGCTCGTCGGCCGGTCCGTCGTCCGCTTCAACCGCAAGCTCCGGTCCGGCGAGAAGGAGCCGGAGAGCACGGGCGCCCGCTTCACCCTGCTTCCGGTCGTCGGCGCGGGCACGTACGGCGTCACTGCGACGCTCGACTTCTGACGGCAGGTGCACGTGCAAGGGAGAGGAATGAACCGAATGGTTCGATGCTGGCTCCACTCGGCCGGAGGCTTTCGGTGGCTCGCCGCGGCGCTCCTGGCGGGAACCGTTCTCGTCGCGGGCCCTGCGGCGGCGCAGGACACGGGCCGGTGGGAGATCGGCGCATTCGCGGGCAGCTCGTACGGGACCCGGATCTACCAGGACCCCGGCACCGACCTCGCGATCGGCCGGGGCACCGCGTACGGCCTGCGGGGCGCGTACAGCATCGACAGGAGGTTCAGTCTCGAGCTGACCCTGTCGCGGGCCAACCCGCGTCTGGAAGCGAGCGATCCGGCGACGGGGGCGCCGCTCGCGCCGTCGGCGCCGATCGGCGTCACGACCTATGAGGTCAACGGTCTCTACGGGTTCGGCGCGGGCCGGATGCGCGGCTACATGGGGCTCGGCGCGGGCGCCATGACGCTTCACCCGGACGCTCCAGGAGTTGCCGGCACGGCGGAAACGGGTTTCGTCGCGAACGTGGCAGTTGGCGGAAAGCTCTACCTGGGCGAGCGCCTCGCCCTGCGTTTCGACGGCCGGTACCGCTGGAGAAGCGCCAGCCCCGCGACGGACACGGCCGTCTGCGGGAGCCTCGGTTGCTACGGCTCGAGCAGCGACCTCTATTCGAGCGCCGAGGTCACGGGCGGCCTGTCGTACCGGTTCGGGGGACCGCGCATAGGGGATCTCCCGGCCGCACCCGCGTCGACGACCTCCTCCGCCGTCCTGGCGTCGCCGTCCAGACGCCCGATACCGCCGGAGCGCTTCTTCGCGGCCGCGGGCGAGATCGTGCTGGCCGAGCTCCTGCCGTGGGGGTTCAGCCGATACGTCCAGGAGGAGGATTTCGCGTTCATCTCGATGGAGACCGTGAGGGAGAACTTCAGGAACGGTTTCGGCTTCGACCAGGACTCGTTCGACATGAACCAGTCCATGCACCCGTTCCACGGGAGCCTCTACTTCAACGCCGCCCGGTCGAACGGCTACAGCTACTGGGAATCGGGCGCCTTCACCCTGTTCGGCAGCCTGGCGTGGGAGTTCCTCATGGAGAACACCCAGCCCGCGCTCAACGATCTCGTGAACACCACCCTCGGCGGCATGTCCCGGGGCGAGATGGCCCACCGGATCGGGGGAATGCTCCGCGACAACCGGGCAAGCGGCTCCGAGCGCTTCTGGCGTGAGCTCGGCGGCGCGGTCGTGGATCCGATGGGCGCCTTCAACCGCCTCGTGCACGGCGAGCTGACCGGTTCGTACCCAAACCCGGACCAGCGCTTCCCGAGCCGCTTCAACGTCGTGGGAGACCTCGGATACCGGCACATCAGCGACGAGGCCGAGAGCCCGCATCAGGCGTTGATCTCCCTTTCCGCCGCCTACGGCGACCCCTTCGCCGGCGAGATCCGCAAGCCCTTCGACTCGTTCTGGCTCGAGGCCGACGTGGCATCGGCGGGCTCGGGCATCACCCGCATCGAAGGGAGAGGAATCCTGAGGGGCTGGGAGCTGGGCGACCACACGGGGCGTCTGCGGCACATCCTCGGGGTCTTCCAGGAGTACGAGTACTTCAACAACGAGTCACAGGTCTTCGCCGCCCAGATCTTCAGCGCCGGACTGCTGTCGAGGTACCAGGTGGGGCCGAACCTCCACGTGAGGACGGACCTCACCGCGATCGCGTTTCCGCTCGCCGCCATCCAGACGACCGACGTCCTGAACCCCGAAACCGGACGGACCTACGACTTCGCGCCCGGCGGCGGTCTGCGCGTGGCCGGCCGTCTCTACAGGAAGGAGCGCGAGATCGTCCGGCTCGGCTACGGGCTCGCCTGGGCCCACACCGCGAACGGGACCTCCTCCAGCAACACGCTGCAGTTCTTCCGGGCCTCGGCGCGCCTCCCGCTCGCCGGCCCGTTCGGCATGGGCGCGGGGTACTCGTGGTACAGCCGCAGGACGACGTACTCCGCCTTCCAGGAGCGCACCGCCACGCAGTCCGAGTGGCGCCTGTTCGCGAGCTTCAGCCTGTAGTCAGCGGAGCTCGAAGTCGGCGACGATCGGGAGGTGGTCGCTGGCGATCCGCGAGATCCGGAGCCGGCAGCGCTTCGCCGCGAAGAGCGTGAGCGGACCCCGGTAGTAGATCCGGTCGAGGGGGCCCCTCGGAAAGAAGGACGGGTAGGTCAGAAGCGTCTTTTCGCCTCTCGCCGTGTGCTCGGTCGCGGACCGGAACTGCATCGGTCCGGTGAAGACGGGATGGAGCAGCGAGCGCCAGTCGTTGAAATCGCCTCCCACGAGGCACGGTGCGCCCGCCGGCAGGGACGCCAGCTCGCGGGTGCGGGCGAGGAGCGCCACCTGAAGCTCACGCTGGCGGGCCGAAAGACCGAGGTGCAGGTTGAAGACTTCGAGGCGGTGGCTGCGACTCCCGGGACCGCCGAGGGCGATGGCCGTGTGCTGGCAGCCGCGCCGCTTCAGCGAGCCGATGGTCAGGTCGATGTTGCGCTCCAGGAGGATCGGGTGCCGGCTCAGGGTGGCATTGCCGTAGCGGCCCTTCCGGAGCGTGACGTTGTGCCCGATGGCGAGGTGGGGATACCCCGTGCTCTGCGCCAGCTCCCGTCCGAGATCCAGCCTGCGGGACCGCGGGACGCCGTCGTCCACCTCCTGCAGCAGGACGATGTCCGGCTCGTAGGTCTCGATGATGCGGGCCACCCTCTCGGGACGAAAGCGCCGGTCGATTCCGATCGCGCGGTGGATGTTGTAGGTCATGACGCGAAAGCGCATCGGTTCCATTATTCCCCTGCGACTGGCCGGCGTTTGAAAAGGCTTCCCGCGCGGTTGCACTTCCTCCAGCCGGCCGCCCCGACGGCGCGCGCGGAAGGGCCGACGTCCGGTCAGTCCGCGCGGCGGCGGCTGCCGATGACGCCCAGGGCGGCGATGTGCGTCCTCTGGTTCGGGATCAGCACCTCCTGAAGGAGGGTCCTCGTGGGCCCCGAGGCGGCCTCGAGCGCCTCCTCGTACTCCTTCAGGCCGTGCTCCTCGCCCTCGCAAAGCGAAGAGAACGCGGTGGAGACCCCGAGCAGGTTCGCGGACGACTGGAATGCCCTCGCAAACGCTCCCCAGGCCCCGGCGGAGCCGGCCGGCTGGCCTCCCAGCCGGAAGACCTCCGTGCGGAGGGCTTCCGCCGACCGGGTGTGCTCGGCCGAGATACGCCGGATCTCCGCGATCTCGTTGGCCGTCATGTCGGCGGAGAGCGCCAGGGCCTTCTCGTGGGCTTCCTGGGCTGAGATCTCGCCCCGCAGAAGAGAGTTCAGAACTTCGACGGAGCGTTCGGTGGTGACGGTCGTGCTCATGGTGCTCGTGACTCCCTCAGCCCGTCGAAGCAGCCCACGTGCCATTGGTCGTGGCACGTCTCGTGCTCCAGCCTCGTCGAGATAGGAGGAAAACACCATGAGCACGAACACCATCCTCATCATCGTCGTCCTGATTCTCCTGTTCGGGGGCGGGGGGTTCTACTGGAGGGGCAGGCGCGGGTAGTTGATGCACGGGACGGGGCGGAGTGATTCTGCCCCGTGATGACGGCACGACCCTTGCGCAAGCTCGCAACAGCCGCACGCGCGGTATCGAGGAGTATCAGATGAAGGCTTTCGGACGGGTGGGGCCCCTGCGCCCCGTGTCCCGCGTCACTCTCGTCCTGGCATTGCTGGTGGCTGGAACGGCCGCCGCCCAGCCCTGCCCGTCGGGCACGACGATCCCCAACTTCCGCTTCGTGAGCAGCACGCAGGACTTCCCGCGGCAGATCACGTACGCGTGGGACGCCCCCGCGGGCGCCGCCGCCGGTACCACGTACCAGGTCCTGCGCGCGGTGGCGGCCGACTACTGCTCGTCCTTCTCCGCGTTCGCAGTCATCGCGGAGACGACCGCGAGGAGCCACACCGTCACGCTCGACGCGCCCGACCGCGTTTACCAGTTCTGGGTGCGCGTGAAGGACTGCAACGTCTCGGCGCCCGGGTCCTGGCTGGATGACTCCTTCGTGCTGACCCCGTCGCCTCCCGTGCTTGCGATCACCGGAACGGCGGCGAACCAGGTCACCCTGTCGCTTTCGCAGGGGGACGCGCGCACCGCGGCCGTCGTCATCGAGCGGGCGGGCACCGACGGGTACTTCCGGCAGATCGACACGAAGTACTTCTACGACATCTGTCCGGCGGGAAGCGAGCTCTCGGTGACCGACTTCGGTCTGGCGCCCGGCACCTACAGCTACCGGGCCTGGGCGTTCAATCAGGGCACGACCCAGCAGATCTACTCGAGCATAGTGACCATCACCGTCAGCGGCTCCAGCGAGGAGCTACCGGTCGTCAACTTCTACTCGGCCAGCCCCGCGTCGGTCGGTTCCGGTGAGGCGGCGATCCTCAGCTGGTCGACCACCGGGGGCGCCTCCGCATCCATCGACCAGGGTGTCGGCCAGGTTCCGACTTCCGGATCGGTCGTCGTGCACCCGGTGACGACGACGACGTACACCCTGACCGTCACGGGTGCCGGTGGCGCGACCGTGAGCCGGGTCCAGGTGATCGTCACGCCGGTCCCGCTTTCCGGAGAGGTGGCCGCCACGATCGTGACGGTCGTCTCCTCGCCGGGCCTCTACGGCGCCTACTACCGGACGGCCGTGCAGCTCAGCAACCCGTCGGGAAGTCTCGCGTTCGGGAGGCTCGTCTACCACCCGAAGGAGCGGAGCGGCTCGGTGGGCGACTCGTTCGTCCGCTACACGCTTCAGCCGCACCAGACCCTCCAGTTCCCGAACGTGCTGGGTCTCATCGGCACGAGCGGAAACGGGAGCCTCGACGTCGTGCCCGAAGGCGGCGCCACTCCGGTCGTCCGGGCGCGCGTCTACAACGACGCCGGGGCGCTCGGCACGACGGGCGTCACCGAGTACGGACTTCCTCCCGGCGACGCGTTGACGGTGGGGGACTCGGGTCTCCTCCTCGCGCCGTCGGACTTCCAGAAGTTCCGATTCAGCATCGGTCTCAGGACCCTCGAGCCGGGCGCGACCCTGACCTTCACCCTGCGTGACGCCTACGGCAGCATCCTCCAGAGGTTCACCGAGGACCACCCGGGTACCTACTACATCCAGCGCTCCGCATCGGAGCTCTTCGCGGGCGTCACCTTCACGGGCGACGAGAGCGTCACGATCGCCGTGACGTCCGGCGCGGTCTTCGTCTACGCGACCGTCGCGGACAACATCACGAACGACCCGTCTCTCCAGCTCGCCCGGCGGCTCCCGTAACGTGATCCGTCTCCGGAAGCGGCCGGCGCTGTGGCTCGCCACCTCCCTGGCGAGCCTCCTGATGGCGCGGCCGCTTCCGGCGGCCCCGATCGCGGGCGTGACGTTCCCGGAGACCGTCGAGGCGGGTGGCCGGCAGCTGAAGCTCAACGGCACGGCCCTCCTGAAGAGGCTCGTCCTCCGGGTCTACGCCGTGGCCCTGTACCTGCCGGCGCCCGCCCACGAGACCGAGACCGTCGTCGAGCCGGATGTGCCCAAGGTCCTGATCCTGCAGTTCCTTCGGGCGGTGAGCCGGGAACAGCTCGTCTCGCCGCTCGAGCAGGATTTCGCGAGGAACGCGGGGGAGAAGGGCAGGCGGGCCCGGGGCCAGATCGCGAAGATGCTGCTGGCCATCAAGGACATGGAGAAGGGGGACCGCATGACCTTTACGTACGAGCCTGGCAAGGGCTCGACGATCCGAATGTCGGACGGGACCACGACCTCGTTCGAGGGGAAGGACTTTGCGGACTCGTTCCTCCTCGTCTACGTCGGTCCGAATCCGCCGAAGGAAGAGATGAAAAGGCGCCTTCTCGGGCGCATCTGACGCATCGCCACCGAGGCGGAGCGCCTCACCGTCTCCTTGCTTAAAGGGTCTGCGGCGCGTACGGTGCAAGGCCGATGGCGTGTCGGAGGCGGCTGACCCTGGGCGGACTCGTCGGCCTCGCCGCGCTCGCCCTCGTTCCAGCCGCTGCGAAAACGTCGTTCGCGGCTCCCGCGGCCGGCTTCCCGGTCGGTCTCGTCGCCTCGATTCCACCGCGAGCCCCGTTCGCCCTGACGGGCTCGCAGCTGATGGCGCGCCTCGCGTCGTCGAGCCGGGAGGAGCGGTCCCGGGTGCTCGTCGAGCAGATCCTCGAGGGGAACATCCCGGGCGCCCTGCGGCAGCTCCGGTCCGTGGTGACGAGCGCGCCCGGTCCCTCCGGCGTCCTCGTGAGGGCCGTCGTCTGGGTCATGCCCGACTACCTCGCCGTCGGCTCCGACGAGGACTTCGTCCGGGTTCCGCTCGGGCTCCCCGAGGCCCTCGCCGTCGCGCGGAGGTTCGGCTTCACCCTGCCGACCCGGAAGATCGTGAACACCATCCACCTCCAGGCCGAGGCGAAGCTGTATCCGCAGCCCATGCCGGCCTGCAGGGCGATGACCTCCGTCGCCTATCTCAAGGCCCACAACGAGACGATCGATCGCCAGCAGCGCCGGCTCGCGCCGGGTACGCTCGTCTCCGGGACCAAGAAAGACGTCGTGATCACGCCCCGCCTCGCGTCGTACCCGGGACGGGTGGCGATCTACGGCTGGCTGCGTCCCGACGGCAAGGCGATCCAGCCCCTGAGCACGGTTCACGAGGCACGGTACGCCGACTACAGCCACGGCATCCGCCTCGTCAGCAGCACGGTTCTGGTGGACGGGCAGGCGCGATCCGTGTTCGACGTCCTGGAGGACCCGGCCCAGGCGGGCCTCCTGAGCGACGAAGGACCGGACCCCAACGCCCGTCGTCTCCTCGGTCCGGGCTGAGTCCAGGCCCCTCAGGGCGGCGGCAGGGACTTGCAGCACCGGAAGCCGAGGTGGTAGTTCGCGTGGCTCTTCGGGTCCAGGACCCGGGTCCCGTGCCAGAACGGAGCGCGCCACCGGCACCAGTCCTCGTGCGCCTTGAAGTCGTCGAAGGCGAACCAGCTTCCCTTCATCTCGGTCACGCCGAGCGTCCGGCTGCCGCGGCTCGACATCTGCTTCTCGTCGAGCGGAAGGTTCATCTGCTCGGCCGCGTTGCCGTGGAGGTCGAAGACCCCGAGAGGGCTCCGGCACTCGGGAAAGGAGCCGGCCGGGAACGTGTTCGAGCCGCACCGCTCCCAGCCGCCGCCCGGGCAACCCGGGGTCTTGTGGCTGGACGTTCCACAGACGCCCTTCCGGAAGGCGGGACCGTAGGACCAGGATCTGTCCGCCTGATGGGCCCGGTTGTGCGTCGCGCGCATCCGGCCCACGGCCGCCCCGGCGTCCCGTCGGCCGTCAGGGCCGAAGCGATAGTCGGGCGCCAGGAGCGCGCCGGCGCAGGCGCCCTCCCACTCGTGCGCGTCGCAGAGCCTCTTTCCGAGCGCCTCGCAGACCGCGGCAGCCTCGCTGGCGCGGATCCAGACGACCGGGACCTCGCACGGGATGCCGGGGAACTCGAACTGGTCGATGCAGGCGCGCGCCTGTTCCGGTGTCTCCTTCGCCGGGTCGAAGAGCGGCGCCATGAAGGCGCCGCCACAGACTTTGGCGAAGAGCGGATTCACGTCGGGAGCGGCCCCTGCGGCACGGCGATCCCGGCACTCCTCCGGGGTGAGCGGATGCTTCGAGATCGCGGGGTTGCCCTGGCCGGCGAAACGCGAGCGCTCGAAGATGCGCCGAACGGCGGCCATCTGGCTCGAGGAGTACCCGTGGGCCTTCTCGAGCTTCAGGAACATCGCCTGGTTCTGCTCTTCGAGGGTCGTCGCCCTCGCGGCCGCCGACGACAGCAGGACGGCCGCCACGGCGGAGAGGACCTGCCAGGCGAGAGGGGAGCAGGGTCCGCGATTCATCTCGACACGATGGATGTCGGAGAGGCCGGAGCGGCCGGAGTGTCAGGAGAAGCCTCGGCCCGGGCCGCGCCTGGCGGGCCGGTCGGCCTCCCTGCGGGCTTTCTCATCAGGTAGAAGAAGTCCCGGTTGTCGGCGACCGCGAGGAAGCGGGGGATGGTCGTGCTTCCAGAGGTCTTGTCGAGGACGCTCATGGCGCGGACCAGGTGTTCGACGTCGAGACGGCCCTGACGGGACCGGTAGAGCGCGAGGTAGGTGTGCTCGGGCGCGTTCATGTCGAGGTGCATGGCGTACTGGCAGCCGAACGAGGCCAGGACGACGGCCATGGCCGACGGCGTGGCGCTGGAGAAGTACGCGAAGACGAGGAATCGCCGCCCGTTCCACTCCTGGATGCCGGCGCCCGCACGGACCGACCTGAGCCGGGAGTCCTGCGATCCCCCCCAGTTGCCCTCTCCCCAGCGTCCGACGAGCGCGCCCGCCACGATCTCGCCCGTAAGCGGATCGCTTTCGAGAAGGGGCACGCCGTTCTGCCGGGCGGAGCGGACGCGCTCGAGAAGGCCGTCGTCCGCGCGCGACCACGTCTTCATCCCGACGCTCCCGTCGTCGAGCGCGAAGAGCGTGGAGAGGCCAGGCTGCAGGCGGCTCATCACGACACCTCCCTCGACGAAGCCGTAGTGACTGCCCGCGTTGACGCGGGCGAGCGCGCCGGTGCGGAAGGCGCCGTGGGCGCGCTTGAAGCCGCCGGCGAACGTCGCGATCACCCTGTCGGCGACCTGCGGCGGGACGAACCCCGTCGGCTCCAGCGGCAGGAGGTCGGAGAAGCCGTCCGGTCCCGGCCGGGCCGGCGTCCGCACGGCGGCCTGCGCGCGTTCGGACCACCCGACGCCGGGGTGGTCCGTGCCGACTCCGAACCCGAGATCGAAACGCTCCAGGTCGAAGGCGATCAGGTAGACCAGCGCTCCGGACTCGGTGGCGTCGAGGGCGCGCACCGGGCTCTTCTCGAGGACCTCTCGCGCGACGCGACCGGGTGTCATCAGGCTCACGAAGACGCCGGGAGTGGCGGTCGCCGGGTACCACCTTCCAACGACGGGCGCGCCGCTCTCGGCGATCTCGATCCCCAGCTCGCGCGAGACGAGCCGGTCCGTCCGGTGCAGCGGGCTCACGAGCGCCGCGCGGGGAAAGTCCGGACTGTCGGGCGGCTCGCGGACGGGGGCCGCGCCGGATGCGAGCTGGGCCTCCTCGAGAAAGGCGTCGGCATAGAGGGTGTTCTTCACGAGGGCGGTCAGCCCCTCGCCGCCGGGCACGTTGCTGCGCAGGAAGTCGGCCGCCCACTCGCGCGAGGTGCGGGAGCCCTGCGTCCGGTGCCGGAGAAGGACATCGCCGTCGCACAGCGCGGTGTAGGGCCGCTGCCGCTTCTCGAGCTCGTGCATCCGTTCCGGCACGCGGTCCGACCAGAGGTCGCAGGGGCGCGGCTTTCCGGGGCCCGCGACCACGAGGCCGGAGGGGAAGCCGGGATCGAGGACGAGACGGTTGATCTCGGGACGGGCGTTCTCGAGGTGAAGCCGCGTCTCCTCGCCATCGCTCCAGACCAGCTCGAGGACGTACCCGTCGTTGATACGGGGGTTCAGGTCGGTGAGCACGGCCGTTCCCTCCCGCCCGGAAGGGCCCAGGATCTCCATCGACGTGACCCTGCGGAATCGCTGCAGCTCGAGGGGCGACTCCGGACGGAGCACGGCGACGGCATCCGCACCGGTTCCGAGCATTCCGGAGCCGGCCCGAAGGACCGGGGGCGAGGCGCCGGTCGCCGGTGCATGCGTGCCCCTCTTCGGAAAGTCCGCGTGATCGGCCGATGCCACCATGGCGGCAAAGTGCTCCGTGAGGGTGGGATCCGGCCGGCGGACGACGACCCCGTTCGCGGTTCGGCGGAGCCGGTTCGCTCCTCCCCAGCCGAGGGCCAGGAGGCCAACGGCGCCAGCGACGATCAGCATTCGGGCTCTCATCTCAAGGTGTCCGGTCCGGCTCGGGTCATCGAACTCACTCCGTCTCTACCTAGAGCACGAATCGCGCCACGGACCTGATCCGCGAGGTTCTCCTCCCGACCGGGAGACCGCGCCGGTCCGCAGGCGCTGGTGGCACCGGTGTTGCGCCGGAACCAGCGTGAGAAACGACCCGAGACTCCTCCCGACCTGTGCGTTGGCTCTGCTCTGCGTATTCTCGATACAGGCCGACGCGGCCACGACTTCCCGCAAGGCCACGGGCAAGCTGCGGCCGGGCCTCAGCGCCTCCGGCGCGAACGACCCGGCACGAACGCCGCGCCTCGCCCCGGGAAGAGCCGCGAGTTCGTCGGTTCTCAGGGCCCAGGTCCTCCTCGATCGCGCGCACTTCTCGCCGGGAGAGATCGACGGGCGTTACGGGGGCAACACGCGAAGGGCGGTGGCCGCCTTCAACGAGGCGCATCAGCTGAAGGGAGGCGAGAGGGTGGATGCGAAGACCTGGGCCGCCCTGAACCGGGACACCGCGCCCGTCGTCGTGCCGTACGTCGTGACCGCCGAGGACGCCGCGGGCCCCTTCGAGAAGCTCCCCCTGGAGACACCCGACAGGGCGAAGCTGGGCGCCCTCGGTTTCGAGTCGCTCGTCGAGTCGCTCGGAGAGAAATTCCACGCGAGCCCGGGGCTCCTCCGCGCGCTCAACCCGGGTGCCGCGTTCGACACCGCAGGCACGAGTATCCAGGTTCCGAACGTCGAGAGGATCGCGCTGGAGAAGGCGAAGGGCATCACCGTCCGGGTGAGCGAGAGCGATCGATCCGTCCTGGCCGTCGGTCCCGACGGAGCCGTGCTGGCGCGATACCCGGCTACGACCGGCAGCGAGCACGATCCGCTCCCGCTCGGGGAGTGGAAGGTCAACGGCGTCGCCAGCGACCCGACCTTCAACTACAACCCCGACCTCTTCTGGGACTCCGAGCCGGGCGACGAAAAGGCGAAGCTCCCTGCCGGGCCGAACAACCCCGTCGGCATCGTCTGGATCGACCTGAGCAAGCCTCACTACGGCATCCACGGCACGCCGGAGCCGTCGCACATCGGAAAGACCTCCTCGCACGGCTGCATCCGCCTGACGAACTGGGACGCCCGCGAGCTCGGCGGCCTCGTCTCTCCGGGGGCTCCCGCGCATCTCGTGAAGTGAGGCCGCCCTTGCGCGTCCTCGGCGCCCTCGCGGTCGCGCTTCTCGCTCTCCCGGGGCCCGCGGCGGGGGAGCCGCCCGGCGCGCGGCTTCCGGCCCGTTTCCGGGACATCGGAGGGCGCTCGGGGAAGCTGCTGGCGTTCATCGAGACCAGGGAAGGGCTCGACGAGCTGGAGCGCGCAGGCCTCCGGGTGACCATCGAGGAGCCCGGCGTCTATCCCTTCGAGTGGCCCGTGGGCTGGCCGCCGGCCCACGCGAAGAGGGGCGCGAGCGTCATCCTGCTCACGCCGTTCACGGACAAGCGCGACGGCCGCATCGGCGCTTACGTTCTCGGGAGCTGGCCGAACGAGAGCGGCGCGAAGGGTGCATCTCCCGCCGCCGCCTATGCGGCGGAGCGTGCCGCGTACGCGTTGCCGCGCGGATTCATCAAGGTTACGAGGGCGACGGCCGCGACCCGCGTGTCGGAGCATTTCCGCCTCGGCGACTTCCTCACGAAGGACCAGCCGGGCGTCTGGCCGAAGTACCTCGTCCTGGACCTGAAGCTCGTCGACAAGCTCGAGCTGGTGATCGCGGCGCTGGGCGAGGCCGGGCATCCCGTGAAGGGACTCCACGTCATGAGCGGGTTCCGGACGCCGCGGTACAACGCGCGCGAGGTCGGCCCGGGCGGCCGCTCGTCCGTGTCGCGCCACACCTACGGGGATGCGGCGGACGTCTATCCCGACGACGACGGCAATGGCCTCATCGACGATCTCAACGGCGACGGCTGCGTGGACCCCGGGGACGCGCGCATCGTGGCGGAGGCCGCCGAAAGGGTAGAGAAGGCGCATTCCGATCTCGTGGGCGGGGTCAGCATCTATCCCGCCACGGCCGCCCACGGGCCGGTCGTCCACGTCGACACGCGCGGGTCACGCGCGCGGTGGTGACCGGATGAAGCGGCCAGAGGTGCGTCCCGCGAGGCTCATCCCGCTCCTGCTGGGGTCCGCTCTGCTCGTTCCGCTGACCTGGTGCCTCGTGCGGGCCGAACGCGACGACGCCTCCGAAGGGATGCCGGTGTCCCAGCCGAGAGCCCGAGCTCCCCGCCCGGCCGCCAGGGCCGCGGATCCCTCACCGGCGGCCGTGCCCGGGCACCGGAGGGAAACCGACGCGAGCTCCGAATCGTCCCCGAAGGGGCTTCTGATGCCGGTCGCCGGGTTCGACCCCCGCGACCTTCAGGACACCTATACGCAGTCCCGGGGCAGCGCCCGCTCGCACGACGCGCTCGACATCCTCGCTCCGCGCGGGACGCCCGTTTTCGCCGTGGACGACGGGGTCGTCCGGAAGCTCTTCACGAGCGTGCGGGGCGGACTGACCGTCTACCAGTTCGACCGGGAAGACCGGTACTGCTTCTACTACGCGCACCTCGACGGGTATGCCCCGGGACTTCACGAGGGACAGCTTCTCCGGAGGGGAGACCTCGTCGGTTTCGTCGGTGCGACCGGGAACGCGCGTCAGGACGCTCCCCACCTCCACTTCGCCGTCAATCGCCTCGACGCGGACAAGAAGTGGTGGGGCGGGACGCCGGTCAACCCGTACCCGCTCCTCGTCAGAGCTCGCTGATCAGCTCCTGGCGCTTCGCTTTGTACTCGGCTTCGGTGAGGGTGCCGGCCGCGAAGAGCCGCTCCACGTTCCCGAGCCTCTCCTCCGCCGTCGGGAGGCGCGACGCCAGGCCGGCGGGCGGCGCCGCCCGACGGTTGAGAATGACGTTGCGGAACGCCTCGGGATTTCGGATGCGTCGGAATGCGATCGGCCCCTCTTCGGCAGCCGACTGGACCTCGACGTCCCCGTACGAGAGCCACCGTCCCCACAGCGTCGCGACCAGGCTCAGGTCCTGCACCTTGTCGAGCGGGACCTGCGAGACCCGCCGGGTCAGGATGCCGGTCTTCTTGATGATACGGACGGACGTGATCGCGAATTCGTCGAAGGAATCCACGAGGGCGCGCAGGCCCATCGCGAGGAGGCCGACGACGGCGATCGCGGCGCCCGCGGCCACGAGAAGGGCGGAGTACCCCGTGGCCCCCGGCAGCGCGACAGCCGCCAGGGCCACGAGCCCGCCGAGCAGGACGCCGAGAGCGCCGGAGATGAACCGAACCGGGTGATAGCGCGGCCTGAGGAGGACGTCCTCACCCGCGAGAAGGTTATTTTCGACGTATCCCATCCGAGCCTCCGGCCCCTTCTCGGCGCCCGTCGTTCACTTCTCGATCTGGACCGTTTCCTTGTTTCCGCTGCTCGCGACGGAGACCATGATCCCAATCCCGATCGCGATCACGATCCCGATGGCCGTCCAGCCGGCGCCGACCTGCTCCAGCGCCCCGACCTTCCAGAGAGCCGCGACGATCCCCGCGAGCAGGATGACGTATCCGAGGAAGTACATGTTGACCCATTTCATCGAGATCTCTCCTGTATCGGTGGGAGCGTGGGGGGCGGCGCGGGAAGCCGGATCTCTAGGATTCCAGCTTCACGGTGACGTGATGCACCTTGTCGTCGCCGGTCTGCTCGGTCACGGTGACGCGCTTTCCGACCGCCATGGGGCTGTCCAGGGAGAAGACGATGTCCTTGTCGTCGAGCGAGTAAGTGTGCATCTTCTTCTCGCCGGTCATCACCTCGAGCTTCTTGCCGGGTTCGAAGACGGTGATCGTCCCGATCACCGTCTCGGTCGTCGAGCTGACGGTGCCCGCGGTCGTGTCGACCGTGGTCTCCGACTTCGCCTCGAGGGTCGTACCCACCTGCGTGGACTCGTTCGTCGTCCGGACCGTGCCCTCGGATGTCTGGGTCGTCGACTCGGACTTCTTCTCGATGGTGTCGGCCTTCGGGCCACAGGCCGTCGCGACGACGAGAAGGCCGGCAGGAACGAGATAGGCGAGCTTCGTGATGTACATGTGCTTCATCTCCTGGACCGCCCGCGCAGGAACGGTGCCAGTTGCGCGCAGGGCAGAGCCGGCCACGCCAGACGTCTCCTGCCCGCCGCAGGCTCGCGGGGTCCGGGAGGAGGGAACCGGGGACAGGCGGCCGCGGACGGCCGGGGTTGAAAACCGTGCCGGTTCCTTTGCAGCGATTACCCGGGCCACCCGGCCGAGCCAGGGGGCCGGCGAGGATGCAGGGTTTCAAGCCGTCTTCTGACGGATCGTCATCGCCGGGCGCTGGTCCCGCGTTTGCTGGACTCCGGACGAGTAGGAGGTCGCACGGTGCCTGAGAGGTCGCCGCCGATCGTCCGCCGTCGCGGGCCGCGAGCGGTTCGGGGGTCGAAGCGGACGGGACGCACCCCGTCGCTGAAGCTCCGCGAGGCGGAGCTGGACGATATCCAGCGGCTTCTCGGAGCCGGTAGCTGGACCTGGGATGCCGTCGCGGCCACCGTCTCCTGGTCCTCCGGGCTCTACCGGATCGCCGGGCGGGACCCGTCGGAGCCTGCAGAGCGCCTCGAAACGTCGGGGATCTTCGTCCCCGGGAGCGCGACGCGCTTCAGGGACGCGGTCGAGGCCTGTCGGTCGCGCCTCGGCTCCTGGGAGCTCGACCTCGAGCTCGTGCGGCCGGACGGCGCCGTGCGCCAGGTCGTCGCGTGCGGCGAGCCTCTCCTCGGACCGGACGGGACGCTCGCCGGGATGCGCGGCACGGTGCAGGACATCACGCGTCGCAGGCGCGCGGAGGAGATCATCCGCTGCGACGCCGAGAGGGTGGAGTCCCTGTCCCGCATCGCGTGGCGCCTGGCGGAGCGGCTCGACCTCGAGGGGGTCCTGCAGGCCGTCTGCAGCGAGACGGCCCGGGCGGCGCGCGTCGAGATCGCCGTCTTCAGCTTTTACGACCCCGTGTCGCGGACGTTCCGCCACGGCGCGGCGTGCGGCCTCGTCGACTTGCCGAGCAGCTACGTTCCCGCGCCGAAGGATGCGCTGGACCGGCTCGTCGCCGAACCGCGGGCTGCGATCGTCATTCCGGAGCCGCCGGGACGTCCGGGCACAGGGAACGCAACGCCTGGCGACGGGCCGGACTTCGGGAGCGGGGCGATCGCCGCCGTCGTCCAGGGCTCGAGCCTGATCGGATGCCTGGCGGTCATGACGGTCGACGGCACCCGGGCGTTCACGGCGGAGGACGCCGCGCAGCTCCAGGGGCTCGCGGGCCTGGCCGCGCAGGCGATCACGAATGCGCAGCTCTTCGAGGCGAGCCGGCGGAAGGCACAACGCACCGAGCTCGTCGCGAGCGTGGCGCAGGCGCTGTCGGTCGCGGGAACGGACGTCCGGAGCCTCCTCGCGACGACGGTCCGTCGGACCGCCGAGCTTCTGGACGGCGCGTGTGTCCTGGCGCTTCTCTCGGAGGACGGCCAGCGGCTCGACCCGGTCGCCTTGCACGACCCGGACGAGGCGGGCCTGGAAACGCTGCCGCTCGAGGCCGAGCTCTGCAGCCTGGACGTTTCCGGGGGCGGAGCAGACCTGGCGGCCAGGGTCGTCCAGACCGGGCGGCCACTCTTCCTCCCCGACAGCACCGGCGGCTCGCGAAGCCCGAGCCCCGTTCCGGACTACCAGCCGCAGATCGGACGGAGCGGATCGCCGAGCCTCCTGGTCGTGCCGCTGCGAGCCCAGGGGAAGGCCATAGGCACTCTCGGCCTGTCGCGGGAGAAGGGGAAGGAGCGGTTCACCCGGGAAGACCAGGAGTTTCTCGCGGAGCTCGCGGATCGCGCGGCAATGGCGGTGACGAACGCGCACCTTTACGAGGACGCGCGGGCGCGGACGGAAGAGCTCTCGACGCTCCTCTCCCTGGCGACCCGCCTGCGCAGGGCACAGTCGCCCCGGGAGCTGCTGCCGCTCGCTCTCGGCGAGATCCGGACCCTTCTCGGCGCCGACGGGGGCGCCGTGGCCTTGTCGGAGCTGGACGGCGGCCCGTTTCGGTTCGTCTCAGGCGTGGGCCACCTGGAGCCGTGCACGGGTCTCTCAGGGCTGCAGGACGAAGGGGCGTGCGGGGCCGTCAGAAGATCGGGCCAGCCCCTGGTCCTCTCCGGGCCGGAGCAGGGCGCCGGCCTTCCGGCGGGCTTCCCGGTCGGTCCCGAGCTGGGCCCCCAGGCGTTCATCCCGCTCCAGTCGGAGACGGGGCTTCTCGGGGTCCTCATCGTGGCGCGGCTGAAGGCGCCCGCCGTCAAGGCCTTCAGCCCGGCCGACGTGCGCCTCCTCTCCACCTGCGGTGAGATGGTGGGGAACGCCCTCCGCCGGATGCTCCTGTTCGAAGACGCGCAGAGGCGGCTGAAGTTCGCCGAGGCCCTTCGCCGGATCGACATGGCGATCATCGGGACGACGGACGCGCGCATCCCCCTGCAGGCCGTGCTGGAGGAGCTCCGTGCCCTCCTCCACGTCGAAGCGGCGGACGTCCTGCTCCACGACCCCCGATTTCACTCGCTCTCCTGGGCGTCCGGCTTCGGCTTCCGGACGAGCGCGGTCCAGCACGCGGTCCAGCGCGTGGGCGAGGGCCACGCCGGCCTCATAGCCCTGGAGCGCCGCACGCTCCGGATCTCGCATCTCCAGGCGGAGGAGGGCCGCCACGCCCACGACGCGATCCTCGGCAGCGAGGGCTTCGTCAGCTACATCGGCGTCCCCCTCGTGACGAAGGGGCAGGTCCTCGGGGTCCTCGAGGTCTTCCACAGGAGGCCGTTCGAGCCGGACGGGGAGTGGCTCGAGGCCCTCGACGTCCTCGCCGGCCAGGCGAGCCTCGCGATCGACAACGCCTCGATGTTCGACCGGCTGCAGCGCACCCGGGTCGACCTCGAGCTCGCATACGACGAGACGATCGAAGGGTGGTCGCGGGCTCTCGACCTCCGGGACAACGAAACCGAGGGGCACACCCAGAGGGTCAAGGAGATGACGCTCCGCCTGGCGCGGGCGATGGGGTTCGCCGAGGACGAGCTGATCCAGATCCAGCGTGGGGCGCTGCTTCACGACATCGGCAAGATGGGAGTCCCGGACGGCATCCTCCTGAACCCGGGGCCGCTCTCGGACGCGGAGTGGGCCGTGATGCGCGAGCATCCGCGGCTCGCGTTCGACCTCCTCTCCCCGATCGCCTACCTCAGGGCTGCGATCGACATCCCCTACGCGCACCACGAGCGGTGGGACGGTTCGGGGTATCCGCGCGGCCTGAAGGGGAAGGAGATCCCGCGCGCGGCGCGGACGTTCGCCGTCGTCGACGTCTGGGATGCCCTTCGCTCGGACCGGCCGTACCGCGCCGGCTGGCCCGAGGAAAGGGTGATCGCGCACATCGAAGAGCTCTCCGGGTCGCACTTCGACCCGGAAGTCGTGGAGGCCTTCCTGAAGGTCAGTCGGGTGTGATGTAGACGGGGGTCCGGCCTGCGCGCCGCGCAGGCGAAACGCGCAGGCCCCCGTGGTACCGGGGCCCGCGCGTAGAAAGTGCGAAGCGAGATGCTAGACCGTGGGTTTGCGGCGAGCGCGAGTCCATGCGTCGCGAGTCGCCTCGCGGACGTCCCCCCACGCCCGGGGAGAGTCGCCGCGCGCAGCCGTCCAGCCGCTCTCGAGGTGGGCTCTCTCGGCCTCCTCGAAGGTCATCTCGTCCGGCATCTTCGCGTTCTCCCATCCGTACCGGTAGGCGGGCTCATAGTCTCCGAAGCTCCTGCCCTCCTTGTAGTAGGGCCGGGTCATGTAGTTGACGTGCCAGTAGTCCCTCTCGATCGTCGGATCCACGGCCTCGCCGAGGGCGTGGCCCCCCGCCGCTCCGACCACGGCGCCCGCAACGGCACCCACCACCGCTCCGATGGGGCCGCCGACAAGCGCTCCGGCCAGGGCTCCGGCTCCAGCGCCGCTCGCGGACCCAACGGCAGTGCCGACGGGATGAGATCCCGATGCGCCCGTGATCGGATCGGGGTTGGATGCGGCATCCGGCTCGATCGTCGTGGCTACGGTACCGGACTTCTTCTCTGTGCTCATGGTCAGCACCTCCTGCCGATCACGACCGCAAGAGGCGTGCCTAGGATGCGTAGGTCTCGAAGATCTCGCGGAACGCCGGGAGGTCCTGCTGGAACGCGGCGAGAAGAAACGGGTCGAAGTGCTCGGGCAGGGTCCGGCCGTCGCCGCGCGTCATGATGTCCACGGTCGCGGAATGGTCGAAGGGGAGCTTGTAGGGCCGGGTGCTTCGGAGGGCGTCGTAGACGTCGCAGATGTTCATGATCCGCGCCGCCAGCGAGATGGCCTCGCCCCGCTTGCCGTTGGGATAGCCGCCGCCGTCCCATTGCTCGTGGTGATCGAGCGCGATCTCGGCGCCCATCTGCAGGTAGGGGGACCTGCTGTTGCCGAGGATCCTCGCGCCCATGGTCGTGTGCCCTTTCATGACGTCCCACTCGTCCGGCGTGAGGGGCCCCGGCTTCAGGAGGATGTGGTCGGGAATGCCGATCTTCCCGATGTCGTGCATCGGGCTCGCGAAGAAGATCCTGTCGACGAATGCGCCGTCCAGGCCGAGCACGCCGGCGAGCTCGCGGCTGTAGTAGCTGATGCGCTGCACGTGGGCGCCGGTGTTGGAGTCCTTCTGCTCCGCCGCGCGCGTCATCGTGAAGATGAGCTCCAGGTAGCTCTCCGTGACCTCGGCGGTCCTGGCCCGCACGCGTTGCTCCAGGAGGTCGTTGTAGGCGTGCAGCCTCTGGTGGAGGAGGCGCACCTCCAACATGTTCCTCACCCGCGCGAGCACCTCGGGCAGCTCGAAAGGCTTGCTGATGAAGTCCTTCGCGCCCGCCTGGAGGGCGCGGAGTTTGTGGCCCGGTTGCGCGGTGATGACGAGCACCGGAAGGTATCCCTCCGGCTCGATCGCCGTGAGCGCCTCCATCACCTGGAATCCGTCCATGCCAGGCATCTGCAGGTCGAGCAGGATCAGGTCGTAGCGGTTCTTCAGGTGAAGGGCACACACCTCGGCGGGATCGGTGGTGGATGCGATCGAGGAATAGCCGGCGCCGCCCAGCATCCGCTCGAGCAGGAGGACGTTCGCGGCCTGATCGTCCACGATCAGGAGCTTGCCGGCGAGAACGTCCGAGTCCATCACCTGGCCACCTCCTGCGTCCTATCGGCTTCCCGCCGCTCGCGTTGCCACCAGCTCGAGAGCCAGGCGCAGCGTCTCCATGAACTCGTTCACCTTGATGGGCTTGGTGATGTACCTGAAGAAGCCTGCCGTCTCGCCCCTTGCGATCGACACGGGCATCGCGTTGGCGCTGACGGCGATGACCGGGATGTGGGCCGTGGCCGGGTCGGAGCGCAGGATGTTCATGGCCTGGAAGCCATTCATCCCGGGCAGGTTGATGTCCATCAGGATGACGTCCGGCTGGGATGTCCGCGCGAGCGCCACGCCGCTCGTTCCGTCCACGGCCGCAAGAAGGCGGAGGTCCGGCTGGCGGGAGATGATCTGTTCGACCAGTCGCAGGTTGGCCGGGTTGTCCTCCACGTAGAGCAGGGTGTGCCGGCGGAACCCGCTGGACACGGTCCTATGCTCTTTCGGCGCCGGGCCGTCGTCTTCCGGGGGAGGGCGTGGCGCCGCCACGGCCATCAGCTCGAACCAGAAGACGCTCCCGACTCCGACGGTGCTCCCCACGCCGATGACGCCCCCCATCAGCTCGACGAGCCGCTTGGCCACGACGAGTCCGATGCCGGTCCCCTCCTCGGGGCCCGCTTCCTGCCCGAGGCGATGGAACGGCTGGAAGAGCTGTGGCAGCTGCTCCGCGGACAGTCCCGGCCCGCTGTCGCCGATGCTCACGCGGACGCGGCCCGGCGTGAACTCGGTGCAGGTCACCTCGACGGTGCCCTCCTTGCTGTTGTACTTGAGCGCGTTGGAAAGGAGGTTGAGGAGGACCTGCTTCACGCGCGTCCGGTCGGCGGAGACGAAGAACGGCGCTTCGAACCGGGGGAAGACCATGTGGAGGCGGCGCTGCTGCGCCTGCGGCTCGAGCATCCCCTGGCATTCGAGGATCACCTCGGCGAGCGACACCGGCTCCTTCGACAGCGGCACCTGCCCGGACTCGACCTTGGCGAGGTCGAGGATCTCGTCGATGAGGCTCAGCAGGTGCCACCCCGCCTGCAGGATCTGGGCGATGCTCTCCACCTGGGAGGGCGTCGGCGGCAGGGAGTCGGACTCCATCAGCTGGGCGAAGCCGAGAATGGCGTTGAGCGGGCTGCGCAGCTCGTGGCTCATGCTGGAGAGGAATTCCGACTTCGCGAGGTTGGCCCGCTCCGCCACGGACCGGGCGCTCTCCAGCTCGACGTTCTTCTCCTGCAGCACCTGGTCCAGACGCTTGCGCTCGGTCACGTCGCGGGCGGCGGCGAAGACGCCCTGCAGCCTCCGGTTCCGGTCGTAGAACGTCGTCGCGTTGAACGAGACGACCGTGTCCCGTCCGTCCCTGGCGCTCGCCGTGAGCTCGTAGTTCGTCACCTTCTTCTCGCTCAGCACGAGCCTGATGCTCGCCTCGGCCCGGTCCGGATCCGTGAAGTAGCTCTTGAACGGGGCTCCGATCAGCTCGTCGCGCGTGCAGCCGGTGAGCGCCTCCATCTGCTTGTTGACGTCTGTGATGATGCCGCCGGGATCGGTCGTCATCAGGGCGTCGATGTTGGCCTCGAAGAGGGAGCGCGTGTAGAACTGATGGTCGCGCAGGCGCTGGCTGAGCCTCTCCTGCTCTGCCTCGACCCGCTTTCGCGCGGTGTTGTCGGTGCCGATCAAGAGGTATCCGATGACGGCTCCCTGATCGTCGCGCAGGGCCGTGACGGACACGACGGCCGGGAAACGGGTGCCGTCCTTGCGGATGTAGGTCAGCTCGTAGATGTCCTCGATCCCGCGCGACGCCTTGAAGACCAGGGCGTCGAATCCCGGCTGGATCGGGGTCTCCAGCTCCAGGCTGAGCTCCTTGGCCCGGGCGATCACCTCCTCGGGGTCGGAGATGTCGGCCGGGGTGATCTTGTTGAGGACGTCGGCGGCCGCGTAGCCGAGCATGCGCTCGGCCCCGACGTTGAAGATCTGGATGACGCCCTTCGCGTCGGTGGCGATGCTCGAGAAGTTGGCGCTGTTGAAGATGGCGGTCTGCAGGGCCCCTGCCGCGAGCAGAGCCTCTTCCGCGTGCTTGCGGGCGCTGTTGTCGGTGCCGATCAGCAGGTAGCCGATGACGGCGCCCTGGTCGTCGCGCAGCGCCGTGACCGACACGACCGCCGGGAAGCGGGTGCCGTCCTTGCGGATGTAGGTCAGCTCGTAGATGTCCTCGATGCCGCGCGAGGCCTTGTAGACGAGCGCCTCGAAGCCGGGCGCGATGGTCGTGCCCAGCTCCGTGCTCAAGGCTGCAGCCCGCGCGATCACCTCCTGCGCGTCGGAGATGTCGGCCGGCGTGATCGTGTTCACGACGTCGGCGGCCGCGTAGCCGAGCATGCGTTCCGCCCCGACGTTGAAGATCTGGATGACGCCCTTCGCGTCGGTGGCGATGCTCGAGAAGTTGGCGCTGTTGAAGATCGCGTGCTGGAGGGCCCCCGCCTTCTTGAGCGCTTCTTCCGCGCGCTTGCGCGCCGTGATGTCCCGCAGGAGGACGGTGTAGTGGCGCGTGCCCCCCAGCCACATCTCGCCCACCGCGATCTCGAGCGGGAAGAGGCGTCCGGCCCTCCGCTGACCCGTCACCTCGCGCCCGAGGCCGAGCCCGTTCGTCTCCCCGTTCGCACGGCGCGCGCCGAGGAGCCCGCTGCTCTGCTCGAGGTCGAGCGAGGGGATGAGCAGGCTGAGGGGAAGTCCGATGAAGTCCGCAGTGGCGTAGCCGAACATCTTCTCGGCGGCCGGATTCGCGGTCTCGATGATGCCGCCGCTGGGCGCGAGGGTGATGATGCCGTCCACGACGGTGTTCAGGATCGCCTGGAGGAGCACGGCGCTGTCGCGGAGGGCGTGCTGCGCCGCGGTCTCCTCGGTGACGTCGCGAAAGACGAGCACCGCGCCGACGACCTGGCCGTCGGGATCGCGGATCGGCGCGCAGCTGTCGGCGATGGCGCACTCGCCCCCGCCGCGCGAGATCAGCACCGCGTGCTCCGGGAGGCGCTGGTCCTCTCCCCGCGCCAGGGCGTCCTTCAGGGGAACCGAGGACGGCTGGCGGGTCTCCTGGTCGACGATGCGAAAGACCTCGTCCGCCGGCCGGGCGGCGGCCTCCGCCTGCGTCCAGCCCGTGAGCTTCTCGGCGAGCGGATTCAGGATCGTCACGCGCCCATCCGCATCCGTGGCGATCACGGCATCCCCGATGGACTGGAGGGTGACCGAGAGCCGCGCCTCGCTGACGTGCAGGGCCCCGTAGGCGCGGCGCAGCGCGTCGCTCGTCTCCTCCTGCCGGGCGAGCAGCCTCTCCGTCTCGAGGTGTACGAGAGCCTTCAAGCGGTGCCGCCCGTCCCGGGAGACCAGGTACGCGAACGAGAGGAGGAACAGGAGCGTGCCGACGCTGGCGGTGACGATGAGCCCGAAGAGAGCGCGCATCTGCGACTGGAAGGCCGCCTCGGACTGCGCGGCGGCCCGCTCCTCGATGCCGGTGAACGCGCCGATCTCGGCACGGATGGAGTCCATCAGGAGCTTGCCCCGGCCGGTGCGGACGAGAGCCTGCGCGGCGGGCAGGTCCTGCTGACGGCGCAGCGCGATGACGTCCGAGAGCTCCGCGAGCTTGCCGCGGATCAGGGGGTCCAACGCGTCGAGGTGCTGCCGGGAGGGGCCGATCCGGGTGCGCTGACGCAATGCGGCGAGGCGTGGAAGGACGCCGTCGCGGATCGTCAGAAAGTGCCCCAGATAGGCCTCGTCCCCGGTCAGGAGGTAGCCGCGCTGCCCGGTCTCGGCGTCTTTCAGGTCGGAGAGGAGGACCTGGGCGCGACTCACGAGGTCGCTGGTGCGCTGTCGTTCCGCCGCGGCATCCTTCGATTGACGGAAGGTCCAGAAGGACGCTGCCAGAACCAGCGCGGCCAGCAGGACGGCCGCGGCGGACGCCGCGACGGTTCGATGGAACGCTTTCAACGGCACGTGCGGCTCCATCTCCGGCAGAGGCCCGCGTCGGCGGGTGCCCGCAGGGGCATCCGCCGCGTTGGTGCGGGCGTCGTGATCGGCCTGTCGGACTTCATGGCGCGCCCTTCCGTACCGGGCTGACCGGCTCGAGGGAGAAGCCCCTCCCGTTCCGCCCGCCCTGCCGCAGCGCAGCGAGGGACGTACGACCGGAGCGACGCAAGCGACGAGCCAGAGAAGCGGGGAGGGCCGGAGCTTCAGGCGCGCCCATTCAGACTGGCAGGCCCGGACCGGGGCGATTCTGCAGGATCGGTTTACCCTCAGTGATTGAAAGAAATGCAATCGGAAGCCTGGTGCGTGTCGTCGATGCCCGCGGAGACTGGCGTCCGGGACTCGAAAAGCGGCGCTTCCGGGGCTGTCGAGAGGCGAGGCCCTGTGGCATTCGAGTTGCAGCCTCCGCTCCGCCGGAACAGGCGGCCCGTACTCGAACCCGGCAAAGCCCGGTGGGAGCGGCTCGGATCCGCGTGTGCCGCACGGAGGCCACCCGATGACTTCCACGGGAAGGAAACCGAGAGCTGCCAGATCCTCACTCGTGGGATCGCCTGCCAAGGCGGCCACGGGAATCCCCGGCCTGGACGAGATCACCAGGGGTGGCCTGCCACGGGGCCGCACGACGCTCCTCGGGGGCGGGCCGGGTTCCGGCAAGACGATCCTCGCGCTGCAGTTCCTGGTGCACGGCGCGCGGGAGTGCAAGGAACCGGGCGTCTTCGTCGCCTTCGAGGAGGACTCGAAGCGCATCCTGTCGAACGCCGAGGCCTTTGGCTGGAGGCTGCCGGAGCTGCAGCGCAGGAAGTCGCTCTCCTTCATCGACGCCCGTCCGTCGGGCGACCTCGTCCAGTCGGGAGACTTCGATTTCGGCGGCCTGCTGGCGGTGTTGGAAGCCCGGATCAGGGAAACGAGGGCCCGCCGAATCGTGTTCGACGCCCTCGACGTGCTGTTGGCTCTCCTTCCGGACGCGGCGGCGAAAAGGAGGGAGGTCTACAAGCTGCACGAGTGGCTGCTGGAGCGTGACCTGACGGGGCTCATCAACCTCCAGACGGACGGGAACGAGACGAGGTCCCTCAACGAGCGGCCGTTCGCCTTCATGCAGTACATGGTCGACTGTGCCGTGGTCCTGAACCAGAACATCGTCCGGGGCATCTCGCACCGCAGTCTTCGCGTGCAGAAGTACCGGGGCTCCGGCTTCGACGAGGACGAGGCGCCGTTCCTGATCGGCGACAGCGGTCTCGAGGTGGCGATGGCGCGGGCGACCAAGCGCTCGGGCGCCCAGGTCGGCAGCGAGCGCGTCTCCAGCGGTATCGACCGGCTGGACACCATGCTGGGCGGCGGCTACTTCCGGGGTGCGAGCGTCCTGATCACCGGCTCTCCCGGCACCGCCAAGACGACCCTGAGCGGCGCTTTCGCGGAGGCAGCCTGCCGGCGCGGAGAGCGCACCCTCTTCCTCAGCTTCGACTCGAGCGGTGCCGAGGTGGTCCGCAATCTGTCCTCGGTGGGAATCCGGCTGCGACGCTACCTGAAGAACGGCTCCCTGCGGCTGGTCTCTGCCCGCTCGATCAGCGGAAGCGCGGAGGGGTACGTGATGAGCGTCCGGGCTCTCGCGAGGGAGCACGGCGCGCGGTGCCTCGTCATCGACCCGGTGTCCGCGTGGTCGAACTCCGGGAGCGACCTGACGGCGCAGGGCGTGGCGGACCGGTTGATCGACTGGGCGAAGGCCGACGGCGTCACACTGGTCTGCACCAGCCTTCTCGACGAGATGCCGGGCCGGACGGGCGGCGGCGCGAGGCTCCAGGTCTCGACGCTGGCGGATACGTGGATCCACCTCAGCTACGTAGTCCAGGCGGGGGAGCGGAACCGGGGCCTCTCCATCATCAAGTCCCGCGGGACGGCGCACTCGAACCAGGTGCGCGAGCTGGTCCTCAGCGACCAGGGCGTGACGCTGGCCGACACCTCCAGCGCGGGCGGCGAGGTCCTGATGGGAACGATGCGCTGGGAGAAGGAGCGGGCGGAACGACTCGCGAAGGAGTCCGCCGAGGCGACGAGAGCGCTCAAGCGCGTCCAGCTGGACGCCGAGGAGGCCGAGCTCGAGGTGCGGCTGAAGTCGTTGCAGGTGGAGCGCGCGGCGAAGCAGGTGGAGAAGGCGCTTCTCGTCCGAGCAACGGAGAGTCGCGAGGGCGAGCTTCTGAGCGGCCGGTCCCAGATGTCGGAGATGCGGGGCGCCGACGCCGCGAAACCGGTGCGGAAGTGAGTGCGCCATGAGTCGCCGCGCCGTGTTCCGGTTCCGGCTCTACGTCGCGGACGACGCGCCCAACTCCGCGCGCGCCGTATCGAACCTCACCGCGCTCTGCCGCGAGCACCTGCAGGGCCGGCACGAGATCGAGGTGGTGGACGTGTTCCGGCACCCCGAGCGCGCGCTGGCGGACGAGATCTACATGACGCCTACACTGGTGAGGCTCTCGCCGGCTCCCGCCCGGAAGATCGTCGGCTCCCTCAGCGATACGCTCGCCGTGTTGCAAGCGCTGGGCCTGGGGAAGAGGGCCGGTTGATGCCCCGAAAGGCACCGATCGGTTCGCGGGCCCGCCGGCCTCAGCGGAATCCGGCGGAGAGCCGGGGGGCGGCGAAACCGGGTGGACCAGCACTTCCGGCGGGAACGAGCGGCGAAGTCTCCGCGCTCATCGAGGTGCTCCACGCGACCGGGAAGCGGCTGGAGGAACTGACGGCGGGCGAGGTGGACACGGTGGCGGACCGCCATGGGCGTCCGCTTCTGCTGCGGCACGCGCAGGAGGAGCTGCGGCAGACCGAGGAGGCCCGTCAGGTGGCCGTCCTCAACGCGCTCCCCGCGCACATCGCTCTCCTGGACCCCCATGGGCGCATCCTCTCGGTGAACGAGACGTGGCGGCGGTTCGCCGACGCGAACGGGTTCCGGAGCCCGGGCCATGGCCTCGGTCTCGACTACCTCGAGGTCTGCGACCGTGCACGGGGAAGAGATGCCGCCGGGGCCCGCGAGGCCGCCGAAGGAATCAGGGCGGTGCTGGCCGGCGGAGCGGAGACGTTCGCCGTCGAATACCCGTGCCACTCGCCGGACGTGCAGCGCTGGTTCCATCTGACAGTGACCCCCCTGGCCACCGACCGTCAGAAGGGTGCCGTCGTCATGCACTTCGACGTGACCGCGAGGGTGCTGGCCGACGAGCGCCTGCGCGAAAGCGAGGGACGTTTCCGGCAGATCGCGGAGAGCATCCGGGACGCCTTCTTCCTCGAGGATGCGGATGGCACCCGCATGCTGTACGTCAGCCCGGCCTACGCGGAGATCTGGGGTCGCAGCTGTGAAAGCCTCTACGCGAAGCCGGACTCGTGGGTGGATGCGATTCACCGGGAGGACCAGGCAGGTGTCCGGAAGGAGTTCGTCGGGAACATGGAGGCGAGCGGACGGGTCTCGGAGTACCGGATCGTCCGCCCGGGGGGGGAGGTCCGCTGGATCGAGGCGAGGACGTTTCCGGTGCGGGACGCCTCCGGCAAGGTCGTCCGGATCGCAGGCCTCGCCAAGGACATCTCGGAGCTGAAACGGACCACGCTGGAGCTGCGGGAGAGCGAACGCCGGTTCAGTGAAATGCTGGAGAACGTCGAGCTCGTGGCTGTGATGCTCGACCGGGAAGCCAGGGTCACCTGGTGCAACGACTATCTCCTTCGCCTGACCGGCTGGCGACAGGAGGAGATGGTCGGGCGGAACGTCTTCGATCTTCTCGTTCCACCCGAGCTTCACGAAATGAAGGACTCCTTCGCAGCTCTCGTGGCCGGCACGGCCGAGGCCTGGCGCCAGGAGAACGAGATCCTGACGCGTGCGGGCGAACGCCGGCTCATACGCTGGAGCAACTCCTTCCTGCGTTCGCCCGCGGGCGATGTCACCGGCATTGCAGGCCTCGGCGAAGACGTCACGGAGGCGAGGCTGGCGGAGAGCAAGATCGCGCGGCTCAACAGGGTCTACGCCGTCCTGAGCGCGATCAACTCGCTCCTCGTGCGCGCCACCGACCGGGACGAACTGTTCCGGGAGGCGTGCCGGATCGCGGTGGAGTCCGGCGGGTTCCGGATGGGCCTGATCGCCGTCCTGGAGCCGGGCACGGGGGGGCTCGTCTCGGTCGCCTCGGCAGGGAAGGACGGGGCCCTCCGCGCCCTGATCGAGGCCCGGCTTCGGTCCGGCGAGAGCGCCGCGGGCACCATGGTGGCCCAGGTCATCAGCCAGAAAAGCGCGGTCGTCGCCAACGACTCGCAGAGCGATCCGAGGGTCCTGTTCGGGAGGGAGTACGTGGAAGCCGGGGTGCGGTCGCTGGCGGTCCTCCCGCTCCTCGTAGGTGGGGAGGCGGCCGGGGTGTTCGCGCTCTACTCCCTCGAGAGCGGCTTCTTCCAGGAGGACGAGATGGCGCTCCTGACGGAGCTGGCGGGCGACATCGCATTCGCGATGGACCACATCGAGAAGCAGGATCGCCTCAACTACCTCGCCTACTACGACGTCCTGACCGGGCTGGCGAACCGGGACCTGTTCCTCGAGCGGGTGGGTCAGTACCTGCGAGGCGCCGTCGACGGTCCGCACCGGCTCGCCGTCTTCCTGATCGACGTGGAGCGTTTCAGGAACATCAACGAGACCTTCGGCCGGGCGGCTGGAGACGCGCTCCTCCGGCAGGTGGCGGACGTCCTGACGCATCTCGCGGGCGACGCGGCACTCCTGGCACGCGTGGGAGGCGACCAGTTCGCCGCGGTCCTGCCGGAGGTGAAGGGGGACGGTGACGTGGCACGGCTCCTCGAGAGAATCGCGGCTGCGTTCCTGGAGCATCCCTTCCGCCTGAACGATGCGGTCTTCCGGATCGCCGCCAGGGCCGGAGGCGCCTTCTTCCCGGACGACGGCGCGGACGCCGACACCCTGTACCGGAAGGCCGAGACCGCGCTCAAGAGAGCCAAGAAGGACGGCGAACGATTCCTGTTCTACACGCAGGGGATGAGCGAGGCGGGGGCCGGAAAGCTCACCATGGAAAGCCAGCTTCGCGACGCGCTCGCGAAGGGGGAGTTCGCCCTCCACTACCAGCCGAAGGTGAGCCTGGCGAGCAGGCGCATCACCGGCATCGAGGCCCTGATTCGATGGAACGACCCACGAACGGGGCTGGTGCCGCCGATGCGGTTCATCCCGATCCTCGAGGAGACCGGGCTGATCCACGGCGTCGGCCGCTGGGCGCTCGGGATGGCCATCCAGGACTACCTGCGCTGGCGGGCCGCGGGCCTTCCGGCCGTGAGAGTCGCGGTGAACGTGTCACCGCTGCAGCTGCGAAGCCGGGGGTTCATCGACGAGATCGCGCAGGTCGTCGGCCGGGACCCGCAGGCGGCGGCCGGGCTGGAGCTGGAGATCACGGAAAGCCTCATCATGGAGGACGTCAAGCACAGCATCGCCACGCTGCAGGCGGTCCGCGCACTGGGCGTGACCGTCGCCATCGACGACTTCGGGACCGGCTTCTCCTCGCTCAGCTACCTGTCCCGCCTGCCGGTGGACACGATCAAGATCGACCGTTCGTTCATCACGGACATGTCGGCCGGGCCGCAGGGGCTGGCGCTGGTGTCCACCATCATCAACCTCTCGCATTCGCTGAAGCTCAAGGTCGTGGCGGAAGGCGTCGAAACCGAGGAGCAGTCGCGGCTGCTCCGGCTGCTCGGCTGCGACGAGATGCAGGGCTTCCTCTTCAGCAAGCCGTTGCCGGCGGAGCTCTTCGAGTCGAGGTTCCTGGTTCCGCCTCCTGGTTGAAGACCCGGGCGGATATGCCGAACAGGTCCGGCTCAGGCTGCGATCATCGCCTTCAGGTCGCGGGAGAGGTCCTCCAGCGCGCGGTCCAGCTCGGCGAGCCGGGCCGGGGCCCCGTCCAGGACACCGGAGCGGCCCATCTCCTCGAGCACGAGCGCCGCCCGGGGGACGGCTCCCGGGCCGAAGTTCGAGGCTGATCCGCGCAGGAGGTGAGCGGCCTGCTCGAGCTTTCCGGCGTCGCCCTCTTCGAGGGCTCGACGCAGCCCGGCGAGCATTCCGGAAGCCTCTTCGAGGAACAGCTCCACGAGCTCCTTGAGGAGGGCCCGGTCGCCCCCGATCCGGGCCAGGATCACCTCGGGAGCGAAGGCCTGCCGGGGAGCGGGTACGGGAGGCAGGGAGGGCGCCGGTACCATCCTTGCCTCGGCGCTCAGCCGGCCGATGACCGCGAAGAGCTCCGACGTGCGGATCGGTTTCGTCAGGTATTCGTCCATCCCGGCTACCAGGCAGGCCTCCCGGTCCCCCTTCAGAGCGTGGGCCGTGAGGGCGACGATCGGCACGTGGGCGCCCGTGCCCATCTCCCCGGCCCGGATCGCCGCGGTCGCCTCGAAGCCGTCCATCTCCGGCATCTGGACGTCCATCAGGACGACGTCGAACGTCCTGGCCTCCAGCGCCGAGAGCGCTTCACGGCCGTTCCCCGCGAGCGTCACGGCGTGCCCCTGCTTCTCGAGGATCCTCGCCAGCAGGCGCTGGTTCACGGCGTTGTCGTCAGCAACGAGGATCCGGAGCGGGCCCCTGCCTTCACCGAGAGAATGCCGCGTGACGAGAGGCCTCGTCTCGGCGGCACCTGCCGGCGGCCTCCCGAGCGCTGCCAGGATCGCCTCGAGGAGGACGGACTGCCTGAGGGGCTTGACCAGGTACGCCGAGATGCCGAGGTCCCTGCACCGCTGGGCGTCGCCGCGCTGTCCCACGGAGGAGAGCATCATGACGGTGGTCGCGCCGAGCTCAGGCCGCTTCTGGATCCGTTCCGCCACCTCGAAGCCATCCATGTCGGGCATCTGGAAGTCGAGGAGGACGAGGTCGAACGGCTTTCCGCTCTCCCGCGCCTTCTCGAGAGCCTCCAGGGCGGGCTTTCCGCCGTCCACCAGGATCGGTTCCATGCCCCAGCCAGCGACGATCTCCTCGACGATGCGCCGGTTCGTGGCGTTGTCGTCCACCACGAGGACCCGGACTCCCTGAAGGTGCCGGAACTCCAGCGACGGCGACTTCCGCCGGGGCTCCGGCCGGATCTCGAACGGAAGCGTGAAGTGGAATCGGGTCCCCGCGGACGGCTCGCTCTCGACCCAGATGCGGCCCCCGAGGAGCGCGACGAGCTGGGACGCGATCGAGAGGCCGAGGCCGGTCCCCCCGAACCGGCGCGTCGTGGAGGCGTCTGCCTGCGTGAAAGCGTCGAAGACCGAGGCCTGCTTCTCGAGCGGGATGCCGATTCCGGTGTCGGCCACGGTGAAGTGCAGGACCACCTGCTCCGTGGTCTTCTCGTCGCAGTCGACCGAAAGGACGACCTCGCCCTTCTCGGTGAACTTCACCGCGTTGGCCACGAGATTGACGAGGATCTGCCGAAGCCGCACGGGGTCTCCGTGCAGCGTGGAGGGGACGCCGGGAGAGACGCGGAGGGCCAGTTCCAGCCCCTTCTCGTGCGCCCGGGGCGCCAGGCCCCGGACCGCCTCGTCGAGCGCGTAGCGGAGCCCGAAGTCGATCCGGTCGATCTCGACCTTGCCGGCCTCGATCTTCGCAAGGTCGAGGATGTCGTTGATCAGGCCGAGGAGCATGTCGCCCGACGACCGGACGGTCTCGAGGTATTCCCGCTGCTCGAGAGTCAGGTCCGTCCCCAGGGCCAGCTCCGTCATCCCGATGATGCCGTTCATCGGCGTCCGGATCTCGTGGCTCATGTTGGCCAGAAAGTCCGACTTGGCCCGGTTCGCGCTCTCGGCGGACTCCTTGGCCTCCCTCAGGCTTCCCTCCACGCGCCTTCGCTCGGCGATCTCGATGGCCAGCGATGCGTTCGTGCTCGACAGCGAGCGCGTCCGCTCCTCGACCTGCGCCTCCAGCGTCTCTTCGTGGCCGCGGACCTGCTGGACCATCCGGTTGAAGCTGCGGGTGAGGACGCCGAGCTCGTTGCGGGAGCGCATCGGGACGTCTCTATAGCCCGTCGCGGAGTTCCGTGAGAGGAACTCCGCCGCCCGGGTCAGCTCGCGCACGGGCGTCAGGATGCGCCGGGTGACGAGCGCGAGCATGAGAGCGACGGCCAGGTTGACGGCCGCAGTGGCTGAGAGGATCGCCACCTCCATTCCGTGGATCGAGGAGACGAGCGACCCGCGATCGAAGCCGATGAAAACCGTCCCCACGATGCCGGTCAGGACCGGTTTGCGGACGAGGAGGATTCCGTTCGTACCACCCGGGACCGTGGTGACGGACGGTCCGGCCGGAGCGGTCCACTCGCCGAGCTCATCCGGCGGCTTCGGAACGAAGGTGTGGGCGAGAATCTGGCCGTCCGGGGCCGCCACGAATGCCCACACGACGTCGGGAAAGGAGAGGGCTGCGTCGAGTCCCGACTGGACGCTGGTCAGATCCCTTTCGACGAGCGCCGGCTCCACCGACTGGGCCAGCGCCGCGGCGACGACGTCCGCGCGTTTCGCAAAATCGGCGGTGATGCCACCGAGCGCCTGCCGGTGGAAGATCGTGTAGAGCACCGCCACGGCGAGGAGGCTGCCCGCGATCTGGAGCGCGAGGAGCCGCGCCGTGATGCTTTTCACGGCCCTGCGTCCCCGGCCGGGACCCACCGGCCCTCCTCGGTCCGCGTGAGCCAGACCCGGTGAAGAGCCTGGTGGTTCGAGGGCGAGAGCTGGAGGGGAAGGCCCAGCCCCGCGTCCCAGCCCGTGAGCGATTCCATCGCGCGGGCGAAGGTGTCGCGCGACGGATCGGGCCCCGCCCGCCGCAGGGCTTCGACGGCGACGACGGCGTCGAGCCATCCCTCGAGGCCGATGAACCCCCGTTGTTCCGGCGGGGTGTGCGCCCGGTAGGCGAGGACCAGCGGATAGCGGAGGTCCTCCGGCGAGGGGACGACCTGGCTGTTGACGAGGTCGCGGGTCAGGTCTAGCCCGAGGTCCACCGAGGCCTCGCGGAGCGCCTGCAGCATGGTTCCGGCCCCGACGAAGCTGACGTTGGCGATCGGCACGTTCCAGCCGGCGAGGCGCGCGTCGCGGATGAAGGCGGCGCAGGGGCCGTAGACGCCAACGGCGATCACGGCGTCGGCCCGCGCCTCGCGGAGGAGCCGTACCTGGTTCGTCATGTCCGTCGAAACCGACTCGTTCCGGCGGTAGGTGACGCTCTCGACGAGCTCGAGCCCCAGCTCGGCGAGGGCCTCCTGGACGCCGATCTCAGCGCTCTTGCCATAGGCGTCGGACTGCCACAGGTACCCGATCCTGCGGTAGCCGCGGTCGTGGAGGTGGCGGACCAGCACCCGCGTCTCCTCGCGGTAAGACGCCCGCAGGTTGAACACGAACCTGTCGTAGGGCGGCCTGCGCTGTGGCTCGGCCCCTGTGAACGGCCCCACCACCACGATCTTCTCCTTCTCGTAGTACCGCAGGAGCGGCAGCACGCGGACGAGGGTGGGCGTTCCGACGTAGCCGAAGAGGAAGAGGACCTTGTCGTGCTCGATGAGCTTCCAGGTGTTCTGGACCGCCGGGTCCGGCTCGTAGCGATCGTCCCTGACGACGAGGGAGATCTGCCGGCCGTGAACGCCGCCGGTTGCGTTGACCGTGTCGAAGTACGCCCGCGCCCCTCTGAGCAGCTTCTGCCCGAGGAAGCGGCTCGGCCCGGACTGGACGTTGGAGACGCCGATGACGATCGGGGCCGGGCTCGTCGCGGCCTCGGGAGGGCGGGTCGGCTCGGCCGCCGATCCCCTTCCGGCCGGGACCAGGGCGATCGAGAGGAGGACCGCCAGCACGGTGCCCGCCCGTTCCGGGCTCATGACGCTCCCCTGGAAGGCGGAGCGCTTCTCGAACCCGCACCCGCCGCGGCAAGGGCCCCGGCCTCGACGGGGACAGGCTCCGAAACGCGGTTGCGGCCGGCCGCCTTCGCCCGGTAAAGCGCCTCGTCGGCGGCCTGGATCAGGGCCTCCGGCTTCACGTCCGCCCGTCCCGAGAACGCGAGGCCCAGGCTCACGGTCATCGGGACGGCCTCGTCTCCGGCCTGCACGGGCGTCTGGGCGACCCGGCGGCGAACGCGCTCGGCCACCAGGAGCCCGGCGGCCCCGTCGCAGCCCGGCAGGACGAGGAGGAACTCCTCGCCGCCGTACCTCCCGACGGAATCGCAGTCGCGAACCGCCGAGCGCATCCGTTCCGCAACCTCGCGGAGGACGGCGTCCCCGGCCGCGTGGCCGAAAGTGTCGTTCACCTTCTTGAAGTGGTCGAGGTCCGCGATGGCCACCCCGAGGGATCTCCCCTCGCGCTCCGCGCGGTGCAGCTCGTTTCCGAGCTGGTCGAGGATCATGCGGCGGTTCCAGAGGCCCGTCAGGGAGTCGTGGATGGCCAGCTCGCGGAAGGCCTCCTGCGTCCGGATCAGGCCCTCCTGGAGGTCGATGACCCGCTCGCCGGGCCGGAGCCGTGCGCGCAGCTCGAGGGCGTCGAGGGGCTTCGTCAGGAAGTCGTCCGCCCCTGCGTCCAGGCCGGTGACGACGTCCTCGCGCCGGTCCCGGGCCGTCAGCAGCAGGATGTAGACGTAGGGATTGGCTTGCTTGCGGACGAGCCGGCAGACCTCGAGGCCGGTCGCTCCGGGCATCATCCAGTCGAGGATCGCGATCCTGGGCCCGTCCGGTCTCAGCAGGGCGCTCAACGCCTCCAGGCCGTCCCCGACTGCAACCACCTCGTGTCCCAGCGCGACCAGCGTGCGCTCCAGGAGCCGCCGCGAGACGAGGTCGTCGTCGGCGATGAGGATCTTCATCGATCGAGTCAGCGCAAGAACCGCGCCGGGCGAGGACGCCCGGCCGTGGCCCCCGAATTGCTCCTCCGGGACCGACCGCGGAGGGACAGGTGGCCCCCCCGGTGCGCAGCGAGATCGGCTGAACGACGACCCTGCGGTGGAACCCTGCCGCGTCGTTTGAATCGTTTACACCGTTCGGGGAGAAAAGATGCTCCTGAAAGGGAAAGTTCTCGTCACCGCGGGCCTGGTGGTGGCGGCTTGCGGTGCGGCTTTCGGGATCTTCCGCGTCGCCTCCCGGGAGCCGTCACCCGCGTTCCGGTTCACGACCGTGAGCCGGGGTGCCATCCAGGCCCTCGTTTCGGCCACCGGCACGCTCCAGGCCGTCACGACCGTGAGCGTCGGCACCCAGGTCTCGGGGCAGGTCTCCCAGCTCCTCGTCGACTTCAACGAGCACGTGAAGAAGGGGCAGCTTCTCGCCCGGATCGACCCGACGATCGCGCAGCAGGGGGTGGCCGACGCCCAGGCGAATCTCGAGAGGGTCCAGGCGCAGGCGAACCAGGCCCGCAGCGACCAGAACCGGAACCGGGCGCTCGCCAGCGCCGGGCTCATCGCGGGGAGCGCTCTCGAACAGGGGGGATCGACACAGCAGGTTGCCGACGCCACGGTGAGGTCGGCGCGGGTCGCCCTGGACCGGGCGAGGCAGAACCTCTCGTTCACGTCGATCTACGCCCCCATCGACGGCGTCGTCGTCGAACGGAACGTCAATCTCGGGCAGACCGTCGCCGCGAGCCTCTCCGCCCCGCAGCTCTTCCTGATCGCGAACGACCTCTCGCGGATGCAGATCCTGGCGCTGGTGGGGGAGAGCGATATCGTGCGGATCCGCCAGGGACAGCCCGTGACCTTCACCGTCCAGGCGTTGCCGGGGCAGAAGTTCCCGGGCACGGTCGAGCAGGTCCGCCTGCAGTCCACGACGGCGGACAACGTCGTGAACTACACGGTCGTCGTGACGCTCGAGAATCCGGAGGGAAAGCTCCTTCCCGGGATGACGGCCCGCGTCGACTTCCTCGTCAAGGCGGTCGAGAACGTTCTCAGGGTGCCGAACGCGGCCCTGCGCTACAGGCCGAGCGACGAGGTGCTCGCCCGCTTCGGACCGGCGCCGGCCTCGACAGCCGCGGCAGCGGCCACCGGCACGGCCGCGGCAGCGGCGACCGGGAGCGCCGCCGGGACGACGCGCGCGCGGAGGAGCGAGGGCCGGGCCTCCGGCAGCGGCGGCGGCACGCTCTACACCCTCGACGCGAAGGGGAAGCTCCAGGCCGTGCGCGTGAGAACCGGCATCACTGACGGCCTCTTCACCCAGGTCGAGGGGAAGAACGTGACCGAAGGGATGAAGGTCATCGACGGCCTCGTCTCGGCCTCGAAGGCCCCCGCGGCGGCCACCAGCAACCCGATGGGGGGCGCACAGCAGCAGCCCGCGCGGGGCCGCCCCGGCGGCGGTTTCTGAGGAACGGGGCTCCCATGAGCGAGGTCGTCATCCAGACCGACAGGATCACGAAGACGTACCTGACGGGCACGAACGAGGTGCACGCCCTGCGCGACGTCGACCTGACGGTGACGCGAGGGGAGCTGGTGGCCATCATGGGCGCGTCGGGCTCCGGCAAGTCGACCTTGATGAACATGCTCGGGTGCCTCGACACGCCCACGTCGGGGACGTACGCGCTCGACGGCGTGCGGGTCGACGGACTCGGGAAGAACGAGCTCGCGGCGATCCGCAACCAGAAGCTCGGATTCGTCTTCCAGGGCTTCAACCTGCTGGCGCGCACGAGCGCCGTCGCGAACGTCGAGCTGCCGATGCTCTACGACAGGAGCGGAAAGAAGCGGGACATCCGGGCCCTCGCCGTGGCGGCGCTCGAGCGCGTCGGACTGGGCGACCGGCTCGACCACCCTCCGAGCGAGCTGTCGGGCGGCCAGCAGCAGCGGGTGGCCATCGCGCGGGCCCTCGTGACCGAGCCGGCCCTCGTCCTGGCCGACGAGCCGACCGGCAACCTCGACTCAAGAACGTCCGTCGAGGTGATGGCGCTCTTCCAGGAGCTGAATGCCCTGGGGAAGACGATCGTCGTCGTCACGCACGAGCCGGACGTCGCCGTCTACGCCACGCGCATCGTCCGGATGAAGGACGGCCGGATCCTCACCGACGAGCCGGTCGCGGACCGCCGCGACGCCGCCCGGGACCTCGCGGAGCTGGACCGGAGCGCGGCATGAGCCTCCTGATCCTGTTCCGCCTCGCGATGGAGAGCATCCTCAAGAACCGGACGCGGGCGGCGCTGACGATGCTCGGGATCGTCATCGGCGTCGCCGCCGTGATCGTCATGGTCGCGGTCGGCTACGGGGCCCGGTCGCGGATCCGCGAGCAGATCGGCAACCTCGGCACGAACATGATCGTCGTCACGCCGGGGGCGAGCACGACCGGCGGCGTCAGCCAGGGCGCCCAGGCCTTCGCGACGCTGACCCTCGCCGACGCCGAGAAGATCCGCAGCCAGGCGCAGGCCGTCGTGGCCGTGTCGCCCGTCATCGCCCTGCGCAGCCAGGTCCTCGCGCCCGGCGGCAACTGGCGTACGTCGATCAACGGCGTCGACCCCGACTACCAGGCGATCCGGGACTGGCAGACGGACGCGGGCTCGTTCTTCGGGCCCGAGGAGGTTCGGGCGGCACGCAGCGTGGCGGTGCTGGGCCGCACCGTCGCCGAGCGCGTCTTCGAAGGCAGCGATCCCGTCGGGCAGGAGATCCAGATCGCCGCGCAGCGCTTCATGGTGATGGGGGTCCTTGCACCGAAGGGCCAGACCGCGAGCGGCAGCGACTCGGACGACGTGATCCTGGTGCCCTACACGACCGCGGCAACCCGCCTCACGGGTAGACCGCGCATTCCGCAGATCCTGGCGAGCACGGCCTCCGAGGGCGACCTCCCTGCCGCTCAGGAGGAGATCCGCGTGCTCCTCCGCGAGTCCCATCAGATCGGCAGCGGCGACGACGACGATTTCACGGTCCGCAACCAGACCGACCTGGCCGCGGCGGCCGAGAGCAGCACCCGGGTGATGACGCTGCTGATGGCGGCCATCGCGTCGATCTCGCTGCTGGTGGGCGGCATCGGGATCATGAACATCATGCTGGTGTCGGTCACGGAGCGGACGCGGGAGATCGGCATCCGGCTCGCGATCGGGGCCCGCGGCTCGGACGTCCTGATCCAGTTCCTCGTCGAGAGCATCGTGATGGGAGCGCTCGGCGGCGTCGTCGGCCTCGTCGTCGGCTTCACGGGCGCGAAGGTCCTGGCGCACTTCACGGGGTGGGAGACGGTGATCTCGCCTCTCGTCATGATCGGCGCGGTCGGCTTCTCGGGAGCGGTCGGGGTCTTCTTCGGCTTCTACCCGGCGCGGAAGGCGGCCGCGCTGAACCCGATCGAGGCCCTGCGGTACGAGTGAGACGGGCCGAGCCGTCCTCTCTCCGGCACGCGGAAGAGAGCCCCTCAGCCCTGACTGGCCCGGAACGCGGCGTAGGCCAGCGCCACGGCGAAGACGACGAGGACGATCCGGCCCATCCCCATCATGCGGGAGTGAGCTACTGGCCGGGTCTTGCGAGGCTTGACCCCGGTAACGGCTGCGATTGCGGCGATGACGACGGCGAGGCTGAGCAGGATGAGCCAGTTCATGACGTATCTCTAGCAAGCGGCATGCGCGCTATCCCCCGGAACCCTTCGACGGCTCGTCGGCGGGAACGCGCGCGGCGGGAGCGGAGCGCTTTTCATCCTTCTTCCCCTTGTCCGGGAGGCGGCTCAGCTCGTTGTCGAAGCCAGGCAGGATCGACTGGAAGAAGGCATTCCCGATGAGCCGTACCGCGATCTGCCAGCCGCTCGTGTCCGGCTGGTCGAGGCGCCCGGAGACGGTCGCCACCGTCACCACCTGCTTCCTCTCGCTGTTCCTGAGGAGTCCCGCGACTCCTCCGACGGTCATCTCGTAGAGCTTGCGGAAGGCCGACTTGTCGCGGTCCTGCCTCTTGTCGTAAACGTCCATTCCCTTGAACAGCGGCTTGACGTAGCCCTCGATATTGCCGTCCCGGGCCTTCAGCTCGGTATAGAACGAGAAGGCGCCGGCGACCACGTCGAACTTCCCGTAGGACCGGAGCAGGTCGTTCATGTGCGTCATGTCGGTGCTCTCGATCCGCAGGTTCAGGTCGAAGTCGGGGCTCGAGGCGCCCTCCCGGAAAGACCCCGTCAGCCGGGTCTCTCCGCTCCCGAGGAACCGCCCGCGAAAGTCGTAGAGCGCCCGGACCCCCGATGCGCGGTTTCCGAGGTCCGAGATCGAACCCTCGAGCCGGGAGAAGTACGCGCGGTACCCCGGGTCCTTCTCGCGATTCACGAAACCGAGCTCGCTCGACGAGATCAGGACTTTGTCCATGCGGATGGCCCACTCCGGGTCCGATGACGGTGCTCCCTTCGCTTTCGCCGCCACGGTGGCGGTCGGAGGCGTCGCCGTGGCAGGCGGTTCGGCGGAGGCGGGCTTTGCCTGCACGTAGTCCAGCTTCACGTCCGAGAGCGAGAGCTTCGAGAGTCGCAGGTTCCGCACCGCCGGGGACGTTTCCAGGTCCCCGGCGGCGGCCAGGACCCCGCCCGCGAGGACGAAAGCCGTGTGCGAGCGGACCGGCAGGGAGAGAGCATCGAGGGGAACCGCGTCGAGGCGAAAGAGTGCGCGAAAGCCCGGGTAGGGCTCGGCCAGAAAGTTGGCGTGGCCGTCCAGAACGCCGCGACCCGACCCGAAGAGCGTCGCCTCGGCGTGAATGGGCGACGGGTACGCGTCGGGCTTCGACTTCACGTTCCGGATGTCATTCGCCCGGATCCGCAGAGAGGTCAGGCGAATGGGACGCGCCGCGTCGGCGTCGACGTACGTGACCGTCCCGTCCTCCACCCGGAAGAGATCGATCTTGAGGAGCGTGACCTCCTGGAGCGCTTCCTGCCAGCCCCGTTCGTTCACGGGGACCCCGTCCTTCACCTCTTCCCGCAGCTGGACGAGGTTCATGTCGACGCGCGGCCGCACCAGGAGGACGTCCGCCACGAGACGGGCCGAAAGCAGCGCGCGCCAGTGAACGCTCGTCGTCAGGCGCTCGATGTGGAGAACCGGGGGCTCGGGGTGCGCCTTCTGCCTCACGGTGAGGTCTTCGAGCGCGAGCGAGAAGGAGAAGACGTGCACGCGCAGCTTCGGAAGGCGGACGTCGTAGCCCGGGAGCCTGTCGTTCATCCGGCGCTCGATGCTGCGGCGGAGGGGTTCGTCCACGAAGAACGACGCCACGTAGGCGAGCAGCACCACGGAGAGAACGACCTGGAGTGACCGCTGCGCGAAACGAACGGGCGCGGGGAGCTTCTTCATTCCGGTTCGTCGATCGTTCACGCCTTCAGGAATGCCAGCAGGTCGGCATTGAGCTGGTCCTTGTGGGTGTACGCGAGGCCGTGGGGCGCGCCCGGGTAGACCTTCAGGGTCGCTTTCGGAACGAGCTTCGACGAGAGGAAGGCGGAGGCGGCGAGCGGCACGATCTGGTCGTCATCGCCGTGGATGATCAGCGTGGGGACGTCGAACTTCCCCAGATCCTGGGTGAAGTCGGTCTCGGAGAACGCCTCGATGCACTCGAAGGTGTTCCTGTGTCCGGCCTGCATCCCCTGGAGCCAGAACGAGTCGATCGCCCCCTGCGAGACCCTTGCTCCCGGCCTGTTGGCCCCGAAGAACGGGCCGCTGGCGAGGTCCCTGTAGAACTGCGAGCGGTCGGCGAGGCAGCCGAGGCGGATCTTGTCGAACGCCTCGCGCGACAGGCCCGCGGGATTCGCTTCCGTCTTCAGCATCAGCGGCGGGACGGCGGCGACCAGGGCAGCCCGGGCGACGCGCTGCGTTCCGTGCCGGCCGATGTAACGGGCCACCTCGCCGCCGCCTGCGGAGAAGCCGATCAGGGTGGCGCCCTTCAGGTCGAGCGTCTCGATCAGCTCCGAGAGGTCGTCGGCGTAGGTGTCCATGTCGTTGCCGCTCCAGGGCTGGCTCGACCGGCCATGACCGCGCCGGTCGTGGGCGATGCAGCGATAGCCGCTGGAGGCCAGGAAGAGCATCTGGGCCTCCCAGCTGTCCGCGCTGAGAGGCCAGCCGTGGCTGAAGACGAGGGGTTCACCGGTGCCCCAGTCCTTGTAATGGATCTGTGTGCCGTCTTTCGTCGAAAAGGTGCTCATGGCTCTACTCCCTGGTTCATAGGTAGGTGTCTTGGGTGAGCGTGCTCGTAAAGGCTACAGCCGCCCGTCGAAAGAACTGCACCCGGCCGTCTTCCCCCGGTGGGGGGTGGCGACGAGGTCCGCCAGGTCGTCGGCGGGCTCATCCTCCTGGGGGCGGATCAGATCGGGGCCCTGGCGCGGGGTCGAGTCGTGGTCCTCCATGTATCGGATGACGTCACGACAGAATTCGCCTCCGGCTTCTTCGCTCATGCCTGTTCCGTTAGCACGGCGCGTACCAGAGTCCGGTCACGAGATGGACCGGGCACTCTGGCATTGGCGTTGCGACGGAGTTGCCGTGGAAGCTGGCCGAAGCCCGGAAAGGGTAGAGGCGCTCTATCGGAGCGCTGGGCGCTTTTCCCGGAAGCTCGACCTCGAGGGCGTCCTCGAGGCGGTTTGCGAGGAGACGGCAGGAGCGCTGCACGCCCCGGCTGCCATTCACAGCTTCTACGACCAGGCATCCCGGACCTTTCGTCACGGTGCGGCGAGCGGGCTGAGCAAGCTACCCAGGAAGTTCGTTCCGGCGCCGAGAAGCGTCCTCGAGCGGCTCGTCGCGGAGCCGGCCGTCGTCGTCGTCGTCCCCGACCTGCTGAGCTGGCCGGAACTGGACGACAAGGCCCTGATCGAGGAGCTCGGCCTCCGGAGCCTGGCAGTGGCGGCGGTCGCACAGGGCTCGAACCTGATCGGATGCCTGGGTGTCGTGACCGTGGGCGAGCCACGCGCCTTCACCGAGGAGGAGACGGATCGGCTTCAGGGGCTCGCGGGCCTGGCAGCGCAGGCCATCACGAACGCGCAGCTCTTCGAGGCGAGCCGCCGGAGGGCTCAGCGGGCCGAGCTGGTGGCGAGCGTGGCACAGGCCCTGTCGGTGGCGGGAACGGACGTGAGGAACCTCCTCGCGACCACCGTCCGGAGGACCGCCGAGCTCCTGGACGGCGCGTGCGTCCTGGCCCTCCTCTCGGAGGACGGCAGCAGGCTCGACCCCGTCGCCTCGCACGATCCCGACGAGGCGGCCCTCGAGACGCTGCCGGCAGAGGCCGAGATCAGCACCCTCGAAGACACAGCGGGCGGAGGCGAGCTGGCGGCGCGGGTCGTCGAGACCGGCCGTTCCGTCTTCATTCCCGACAGCACAGGGAGCTCTCGCAGCCCGAGCCCCCTCCCGGACTACCAGCCGCAGATCGAGCGGAGCGGGTCGCCGAGCCTGCTGATCGTGCCCCTCCAGGCGCAGGGGAAGGCCATCGGTACGCTCGGGCTGTCGCGAGAGAAAGGCAAGGACCGGTTCACCCGCGAGGACCAGGAGTTCCTCGCCGAGCTCGCCGACCGCGCGGCGATGGCCGTGACGAATGCGCGGCTGTACGAGGAGGCGCGGGACCGGACGGGGGAGCTCTCCACGCTGCTCTCGCTGGCGACCCGGATGCGGAAGGCCCAGTCGCCCCGTGAGCTCCTTCCGCTGGCCCTCGGGGAAATCCGCACTCTCGTCGGCGCCGACGGGGGAGCCGTGGCCCTCTCGGAGCAGGACGGTGGCCCGTTCCGGTTCGTCCAGGGGGTGGGTCATCTGGAGCCGTGCACCGGCTACTGCTTCGAGGCCGACGAAGGGGCCTGCGGCGCCGTGCGCAGGACGGGTCAGCCGCTGGTCCTCGCAGGCCCCGGGGACGGTCCCGGGTTTCCGGCCGGGTGCCCCCTGGGCAGCGAGCTGGGGCCCCAGGCGTTCATTCCGCTGCAGTCGGAAGCCGGTCTCCTCGGCGTTCTCGTGGTCGCCCGGTCGAAAACGCAAACGGCGAAGCCCTTCACCCGGGCCGAGGTGCGGCTTCTATCCACCTGCGGCGAGATGGTGGGCAACGCCCTCCGCCGGATGCTCCTGTTCGAGGACGCGAAGGAACGTGCCGCCCGGCAGGCGTCGATCCTCAGCGCCCTGCCCGCGCGGATCGCGCTGCTCGATACCCAGGGCCGAATCCTCTCGGTGAACGAGGCCTGGCGGCGGTACGCCGGCGTAAACGCGCTCCAGGAACCGGGCTTCGGGATCGGCCTGGACTACCTTGCGATCTGCGACGGCGCCCCGGGCCATGAGGCCTCAGAGGCTCACGAGCTCGCGGAGGGAATCCGGTCCGTCCTGACCGGCGCGGCGAGCAGCTTCTCGACCGAGTACCCCTGCGGCGCGCCGCCGGACCAATCCTGGTTCCTGACGACGGTGACTCCCCTGGCCCAGGATCATCCGGGCGGGGCCGTCGTCATGCACTTCGACGTGACGGCCGGCAAGCGGGCCGCACAGGACCTGCGCGAGAGCGAGCGGCGCTTCAGCGATCTGCTCAGGGACGTCGAGCTGGCCTCGCTGATGCTCGACCGCGAAGCGCGGATCACGTACTGCAACGACTACCTTCTCCGGCTGACGGGCTGGCGGCAGGAGGAGGTGCTCGGGCGGAACTGGTTCGAGCTCTTCGTTCCATCCGAGGCCCAGGGCGTTCGGGAGTACTTCGACGCGCTGCTGAGCGGCCTGGCCGACCAGCGCCTGCGCGAGAGCGAGATCGTGACGCGGTCGGGAGAGCGCAGGCTCATTCGCTGGAACGACTCGCTGCTGCGCTCGGGCGGCGGCGACGTGACGGGAACGGCCAGTATCGGCGAGGACATCACGGAGCAGAAGCGCGCGGAGAGCAGGATCAGGCGCCTGAACCGCGTGTCCGCGATGCTGAGCGGAATCAACGCTCTCATCGTGCGGGTCCGCGACCGCGAGGGGCTCTTCAGGGAGGCCTGCCGGATCGCGGTCGAGGTGGGTGCCTTCCGGATGGCGTGGATCGGTGTGGCCGACCCTCAGGGGCCGGACGGCCGGGTCGTCGCCTGGTACGGCGGCGAGAAGGGCGACGTGGAAGGGGTCCGGCTCACGGCCCTCAGGGATGCGCCCGAAAGCGACCGGCCGGCGTGCCGTGCCCTCCGGCTGCTGCAGCCCGTCATCTGCAACGACGTTGCGTCCGACCCGTCCGTGGCCTCGATTCGTGAGGACCTGCTCGGGAAGGGGCACCGGGCCGTCGGGTGCTTCCCGTTGACGGGCTCCGGAAGACCGGACGCCGTTCTCGCGCTGTTCGCAGGACAGGCCGGCACTTTCGACGGCGAGGAGACGCGGCTCCTCTGCGACATGGCGGACAACATCTCGTTTGCGCTGGACCACCTCGAGAAGGGGAAGAGGCTCAACTACCTCGCCTACTACGACGTTCTCACCGGACTCGCGAACCGGACCCTGTTCCTCGAGCGGGTCGCGCAGTACATCCGCATCGCGGGAAGCGGCGGGCACGAGCTCGCCCTTTTCGTGATCGACCTGGAGCGATTCAAGAGCATCAACGACAGCCTCGGCCAGGCGGCCGGAGACGGGCTGCTGAGACAGGTGGCCCAGTGGCTGACCCGCACCGTGGGAGACGCCGGCCTCCTGGCGCGCGTGGGTGCGGACCATTTCGCCGTGGTGGTGCCGGAGCTGAAGCAGGACGGCGACGCCGCGCGCCTTCTCGAGAAGTGGATGGAGGAACTCCTGATCCATCCCTTCCGTCTCGACGGCGCCGTCTTCCGGATCGCCGCGAAGGTGGGAATCGCCCGCTTCCCGAAGGACGGGGCCAACGCCGACGCTCTCTTCAGGAACGCGGAGGCTGCGCTCAAGAAGGCAAAGCTGAGCGGAGACCGATACCGCACCTACACGCAGAGCATGACCGAGACGGTGGCCGGCAAGCTCACCCTGGAGAACCAGCTGAGCCAGGCGCTCGAGAGACGGGAGTTCGTCCTCCACTACCAGCCCAAGGTGAACCTCGCGAGCGGCAGGCTCACCGGCACCGAGGCGCTGATCCGCTGGAACGACCCGCGTTCGGGCCAGGTGCCGCCGGGCCGGTTCATCCCGATTCTCGAAGAGACCGGCCTGATCCACGACGTCGGGCGGTGGGCGTTGCGCCGCTCCATCGAGGACACCCTGCGCTGGCGCGCCGCGGGCCTGCCGGTCGTCCCCGCCGCAGTCAACATGTCACCCCTTCAGCTGCGCCACCGCGGCTTCCTGGAGGACATCCGTCAGGCCATCGGAATCGACCCGCACGCGGCCGCCGGGCTGGAGCTGGAGATCACGGAGAGCCTGATCATGGAGGACGTCAAGCACAGCATCGCCGCCCTGAAGGCGATCCGCGCCCTGGGCGTCCGCATCGCGATAGACGACTTCGGCACGGGCTTCTCGTCGCTCAGCTACCTGGCCAGGCTGCCGGTGGATACGCTGAAAATCGACCGCTCTTTCGTGGTCGACATGACGGCCGGTCCGGAGGGTTTGGCGCTGGTGACCACCATCATCAACCTCGCGCACTCCCTGAAGCTCAAGGTGGTGGCGGAGGGCGTCGAGACCGAGGAGCAGGCCCGGCTGCTGAGACTGCTGGGCTGCGACGAGATGCAGGGCTTCCTCGTCAGCCGGCCGGTGCCGGTCGAGGTGTTCGAGACGGACTTCCTCCGGGCCGCCGTCCCGGGGTAAGGGGGACCTCGCAGCATTCAAGGTCGTCCCCGCGCGCGTACCCGGCCGCTCGCTGGCGCCGCATTTGCTACCTTATAGACAGGATGGAGCCCGCGATGGGGCGTGCGAGGAGACCGTTGCGAGACAGCGATCCGGCGCAGGGAGCCGCCAGCAGGGGCGCCCTGCTGCGCCTCGCCCTCGGCCTCGCCTTCGTTCTCGTCGGGTCCGGCGCCCGGGGCGCCATGGTGGGGGACGTGGCTCCCGGCACCCCCATCGTGGCGGTGCAGATAGACAGGCACGACGTCTTCGACCTCGACGACCCGTCCACCTCGACGTGGCCGTATCGCTGGGCCAATACCCTCCATGTCCTCACCCGCGAGGAGTTCATCCGCCGCCTGCTGCTCTTCAAGGTCGGCGACGTCCTCGATCCGGCCCGGCTGGAGGAGACCGAGATCATCCTGAGGGGCACGGGGTTCCTGAACCCGGTGAGCATCTCGGCGCGGCCGGTCCCCGGCGGGGCCGAGGTCATCGTCGACACGCGCGACCAGTGGACGCTGGCCGTGAACCTCAGCTTCGGCGTGGAGGGGGACCGCCAGTCCGCCACCTTCGGCATCTCGGACGACAACGTCCTCGGATTCGGCAAGAGCCTATTCTTCGAGGTTACGGACGACCCCGAACGGACCTCTTCGACGTTCCGCTACCGGGACATCACGTTCCTGGGCACTCGCTGGCAGCTGGAGCTGGACCACAGGGCGTCCACCGACGGGTCGGCGGATCACTTCCGGTTCGAGTACCCGTTCTTCTCCCTGTCCACTCCGCGGGCCGGTGGCGTCGAGTGGAGCCGCGAGGAATCCAGGGAGTACCTCTGGTCGGACGGCGAGCGGCGCGTCGCGGGGGATGCGAACACGACGGCCTGGGAGGTGTTTGGAGGCCTTCGCCTGCCGGGTGGCGACGTGCGCATCAACCGACTTCTGGTGGGAGCCTTCAGCGAAAGCGCTACCTTCCGGAACTGGGAGAGCCTGTACGGCGCACCCTACCCGCAGCCGGAGGACCGCGACCTGGTCGGACCCGAGCTGGGCTGGGAGCACACGACCTTCCGATGGAAGCTCGTGCGCGGCTTCCGCGCCTGGTTCCGGCAGGAAGACCTCCCGCTCGGGCCCAACTGGAAGGTCGTGACGGGGGTCTCGCTGCCTCTCTTCGGTGGCGACAGCACGCGCCTTCGCTACGAGGCCGCGTTCGACGCGGGCCAGCTCTCGGGGCGGCTCTACACCTGGCAGCGCGCCGGCCTCTCGGGACGGGTCGAGAAGCGCGGTCTGGCCAACGCGATCAGCCACGTCGAGCTGGGGGGGGCCGTGACCGGTACGGCCGGCCTGCGAGGCCGGGTCGCCGCCGACCTCGGCTACGCCCTGGACGGCGAGAGGCAGCTCACCCTCGGGGCCGACACCGGGCTTCGCGGGTACGACCCGAACACGTTCGACGGCACCTCGCGCGTGGTGGCGAACGTCGAGTGGCGGCGGCGCCTCACCGGCGAGGTGCTGTCCCTGGCGGCGCTGGGGTTTTCGGTGTTCGCCGACTGCGGCAAGACGTGGGGAGAGCGCGTCGGGCCGTCCACGGAAGGCTGGCGGAGCGACGTCGGTGCGGGGCTCCTCGTGGAGCTCACCCGCACGTCGGGCGTGCGCGTCGTCCGCTTCGAGGTGGCCTTTCCCGATCGGGGCGGCGGGCCCGTCTACCTGATCACGGCCGAGTCGCTGTTCTGAGCGCATCCATCGGGTGCGGCGGTGAGATGCCTGCCAGGGCCGGGATGGATGCGGCTCTCCTCCGGGCCCCGGCTGGCCACCCGGGAGCCTAGGTCTTGATGGCGGTTCCGAGCCGTTCGATCATCTCGCCGAAGCGGCGGCGCATCTCACCGACGAACGTCTCGAGCGTCCCCTCGGCCCTCTGCTGCGCGCCGTGGCGCTCCAGCTTCGGGTCCTCGGTGAGGACGCCGCGCGCCTCGTTCAGGCGTCCCCTGCGGCTCTTGGATTTTCCCTTGATCTCCTGCTTGTTCATGACGTCACCTCTGTTCATGCTGCACCGCATATAACGTGCCAGGAACGCGTGCGGGAGGGCCGCCCACTTTGACTCCCCACTCCGCAGGGCTGAGACTTCCAGCGTGACTCCGCGGCTTCCACTTCCCGGGGGACCCCGGCCTCTCCGGGCCCTGCTCGTCGCGACGGACGAAGGACTCGTCGTGCGGCTGCGCGACGTCGTCGCGCGGATGCCGGTTCCGGTCGAGGTGGACTGGGCGAACTCGTTCGAGGCCGGATTCAGCCGGATGACCTCGAGCCGGTACGACGTCCACCTCGTGGGCGCGGACCTGGGAGATCGGACGGGTATCGACCTGATGCGTGGTTACATCGAAGCCGGGGGCGTCGCGCCGGTCCTTCTCGTCGGAGGCTCCGACGACCGGGCCCTGGACCTGCAGGGGATGGAGAGCGGGGCCGCGGGCTTCCTCGCGGTTGGCCCGCTGGACCCGGACCTCCTCGAACGCACGATCCGTTACGCCGTCGAGGCCCGTCGCCAGGAGGTCGTGCTGCTGCACGCCCGCGAGGAGCTCCAGGAGAGCGTGGAAGAGCGCACGACGAGCCTCGAAACGATGAACGCCGCGCTCGCCGCCGAGGTCGCCGAACGGCGGAGGGCCGAGCAGAAGCTCCGGGAGGTCGACCGCAGGAAGAACGAGTTCCTCGCGACGCTCGCCCACGAGCTGCGCAACCCCCTCGCGCCGATCGGGCACGCGACGGACATCCTGTCCCGCCTCGGCAGCAGGGACGAGGACCGGGAGCGCGCCGTCGAGGCCCGGCACGTGATCGAGCGGCAGGTCTCGCACCTGGTCCGCCTCATCGACGATCTCCTCGACATCTCGCGGATCTCGCACGGAAAGGTCGGAATGAGGACGGAGCGCGTCGCCATAGGCGACGTCGTGGAGAGCGCCCTCGAGGCCGCGCGCCCGCTCCTGGCCAGCCGGCAGCACTCGCTCGACGTGGCGCTGCCCCGGGTGCCGGTCTACCTGCACGGCGACCCGATCCGCCTCACGCAGATCCTCACCAACCTCCTGTCGAACGCCGCCTGGTACACCGAGCCCGGCGGCAGCGTTCGCGTGGAGGCGGCCCGCGAGGGGAAGACCGTTGCCGTGCGCGTGATCGATTCCGGCATCGGCATCGAGGCGGACGGTCTGGCGCACATCTTCACGCTCTTCGGCCAGGGCGCGCAGGTGACCGCCGTCGAGCACGGCGGGCTCGGAATCGGACTGGCGCTCGCGAAGCAGCTCGCGGAGCTGCACGGGGGCTCGCTCACCGCGGCCAGCGGCGGTCCCGGAAAGGGGAGCGCGTTCACGCTGCGCATCCCCCTCGAGGGCGGCGCCGCGATGCCGCCCGAGGATCCGCAGTCTGCGCCCCCGGTGGCCGTCACGCCGCGGCGCGTCCTGGTGGTGGACGACAACGTCGACGCCGCGAGGACTCTCGCCGAGATCCTGGAGCTGGACGGGCACGAGGCCCACGTCGCGCACGACGGTCCTTCGGCGGTCGAAAGCGCGCAGCGGCTTCGCCCCGACGTCGCGATCCTCGACATCGGGCTCCCCGGATTCAGCGGTCTCGAGGTCGCGCGGCGCCTTCGGGCCGATCCGTCCCTCGCGGGCCTGTTCCTCGTGGCTCTCTCCGGCTGGGTTCAGCCGGAGGACCTCGTCCATTCCCGGGACGCCGGGTTCGACCACCACCTCGCCAAGCCGGTGGGCGCGGCGACGCTCGAGCGGCTGCTCTCCCTCGCGGAGGGGCTGCCGCCCCTGAGCTGACGGCGGGACGGGCGAACGCCCCCCGTCAGACCGGGCAGACGTCGATCAGGAGTCGCGAGAGGGTGGCGACGTGGAGCTGCTGGCGCGGAATGAGCTCGTGCTCGACCAGCTCGCGGACGTCGCCCTCGAGGGCGGGCAGCGCGGCGTTGTAGTCGGCGAGGCCGCACTCCTCGGCTTCGAGGAGCTGCTGGACGGAGAGCTCGTCCCTGAGAAGTGCGAAGGAGCTCCAGGCCTCGCCCGACTCGACGTCCGGTACGCCTCCGAGGCTCCGGATACAGACCTGCAGCGCCACGACGTTTCGCTGGTGTCCGGCGGCCAGGTCGCGGAGCTGGGCGGAGTCACCCCCGAGCCGACCGCCCACCGAACGAAGGGCGTGCTGGTACGCGAGGACCGCAGCCAGCTCAACCCGGAGGAGGGCATTCAGGTGGTCGGTCGGCTTCGGGGGCTGCCCGTTCATGTCATCTCCTGGGGCGATCCCGCACGGCGCGTGCCGTCGTCGGATCGTGGTGCCGGTTCATCGCCGGCGGCTGAAGAGGTGGACGAGGGCCACGAAGAGGGCGGAGCCGACGATCGACCAGAGGATCGGGAAGGCCTGGCCCGCGGCCCTGAGGACGAACGGCTCGGGGAGCTTCATCTCGCGCGCGATCCAGGAGCCGAGCAGCGCGCCGATGAACCCGAGGACGATGGAGACGAGGAGCCCGCCCCGGCTTCCGCCCCCGATGGCGCTGCCGATGGCGCCGCAGATCGCGGCGATGAGAAGGAGGAGGAGAAGGCCTGGGATGGAGATCATCGATCGAGCTTCCTTTCGAGGAAGCGATCGCACGCACCGTGCCACTCGGGAACCGGTGCTCGGACGCCCCCAGGCCCCGCTCCCGGGGCCTGGGGCCTTGAAAACCGTGCGCTCGGGCGTGCACGCTTTTCAACGGCAGGCCCGGACGGCCTAGGGCTCGAGCTGGTATTCCTTGAGCTTGTTGTAGATCGTCTTCAGGCTGACGCCGAGGAGCTCGGCCGCGATGCGCTTGTCTCCGCTCACGGCGAGGAGCGTGGCTGTCAGGAGCTTCTTCTCGACCGACTGAAGCGTCTCGCCGACGCGGACCGGAACGGCGGGCCAGGTGCCGTCGCCTGCCGGGACGGCGTGGAGCTCGGCGGCGCCCGAGTCCGTCAGCACCGCTTCCGCCGCCCCCGCTTCGATCCCGGGCGGGTCGCTCAGGACGTAGGCCCTGTGGACGGCGTTCTTCAGCTCGCGGACGTTGCCGGGCCAGCCGTAGCCGGAGAAGGCTTCGAGCGCGCGAGGCTCGAAGAACGAGAAGCCGCGCCGCTCCTTCTCCTCGATCTCCGAGAGGAAGTGGGCCGCGAGGAGGGGCACGTCCTCCTTCCGGTCGCGCAGCGGCGGAAGCCGGAGGGGGAAGACGTTCAGGCGGTAGAAGAGGTCGGAGCGAAACGCGTCGCGGCGGACCGCGTCGGCGAGGTCCCGGTTGGAGCTCGTCACGAGCCGGACGTTCATGTCCAGCTCCTCGGTTCCGCCGACCCGCCGGAAGGTGCGGGTCTCCAGGACGCGCAGGAACTTCACCTGCACCTCCGGAGGCATCTCCGAGACCTCGTCGAGGAAGAGGGTCCCGCCGTGGGCCATCTCGAAGGTTCCCGCCCGGCGCCGCTCGGCCCCGGTGAACGCCCCTCGCTCGTGCCCGAACAGCTCGCTCTCGACGAGCATGGGCGAGATCGCCCCGCAGTTGAGGGCGACGAAGGGCTGTGCCGCGCGGCGCGACAGGAGATGCACCGTCACGGCGGCGACTTCCTTCCCCGTGCCGCTCTCCCCGGTGATCAGCACGGGCGCGTTCGATCGGGCCACGCGGGTGAGGAGCCGGAAGACCTCCAGCATGGGGGCCGAGCGGCCCACCATCCCGCCGAGGCCTCCGGCCGAGACGGGATCGGGAAGCGACTCGGGGAGCGCGCCGCGCATCGCCTCGTGCTGCTCGGACAGCTGGGCCAGGGCCGTCTTCAGATGCGCGGTCCTGAGAGGCTTCAGGAGGTAGTCGTGGGCACCGGCCTTCATCGCCTCGACCGCGGAGCGCACGGAGCCCTTTCCGGTCAGGACGAGGACGGCGCAGTCGCGCCCCGTCGTCTTCGCCGCCCTGACCACGTCGAGACCGTCGCCGTCGGGGAGGCCGAGGTCGGTGATGCAGACGTCCGGAGCAAAGAGGCTCAGCGCGGCTTCGGCGTCCGCCACCGACGCCGCGGCGGTGACCTCGTAGTCGAGGTCCTTCACGAGCTCGACGAGCGCTTCGCGCGCCCCGGGTTCGTCCTCGACGACGAGGACTCTCACGATGTCAGGCCCTCGTCCGCGACGGCCGGCTGGTGGGGCCAGGAGAGACACGTGGCGACGAGGCCGTCCTTCTGCGCGAGCTCGAGCGTGCCGCCGTCGGATTCGACGGCGGCGCGGGCGAGGAAGAGCTCCTCGGCACCCTCCTCGCCACGAGGCAGGTGAAAGAGCCGTTCGGGGCTCGCGCCGAAGGCTCCGGGACCCTCGATCCGAAGGGACACGCGGCCGGCGGCGATTTCCACTCGGACGAGAGGTGGCGGGCACGCTGGCTCGGGCACGCCGAAGCACCACGACAGGGTCCGGAGGGCGTCGCTGGCCGCGACGCGCCGCAGGAAGAGGCGCGTGCGGGGTTCTGAGTTCTCTCCGAGCCGGACTCCCGCCACCCGGCAGAGATCGTCGAGCGAGATCGCGGACGGTTCTTCTCCCGCGATGGCCGCGAGGCGTGGCAGGAGGTCGATGAGACGGCCCGCGAGGCCGAGGTCCGATTGCGCGCCGCGGACCCTTTCGGCCAGGGCCGGCTCGCCGGGCGAGGCCGCCGCCAGGCGGCGCTCGAGAAGCTCGAGCTTCAGGCCCGCGGCCGAGAGCGGGTCCGCCAGGGCGTGCCGGAGCGTTCCCAGAGCACCAGCCACTCCGGAGGAAGGCTCGGGGGGAAGCGCTTCGTTCATGGAACTCTCCTTTACAGCATCGGCCCGGTGGAGGCGAACGTCAACGAGCCAGCCTCCGGCCGGGGGATGCGCCCTCTCGAGCTCTCGCGACGGCGTCCGCCGTGGCCCGCGCCTTGCGATGCCGGCGGGAGCGCATGAGCGCTTCGAAACGAAAGGGGAACAGAACGATGAATGCAGCCTTCCGCCTCGCCCTTGCCGGTGTCGTGACGCTCGTCACGCTCCCGGCGCTCTCGCAGGACCCCGGACTCGCGCGGCGCGCCCTCGGCGCCGAGTCGCGATCCGGGGTCCGGTCGGCCACCGCGCCGCACGCCCTCGCCGTCGGCGCGGTCTCGCATCTCCTCCTGCCGACGTCGGCGAACGCGAACGGCGCCTACGGGGCCGTCTACAAGACGAAAGTGAGCATCTACAACGCGGTCGACGCGACGTACCAGATTCGCATCGGCCTCAGCGACGGCAGCGGCGAGATCGACGCCAGGTACCTGACGATCTCTCCGAACGAAACCGTCACCTTCAACAACTTTCTCCAGGACGTCTTCGGCTTCTACGGGGCCGGGGCGATCGACCTCGACAGTGGCAACACAAACCACGTCTTCATCGTGAGCTCCCAGGTCTACGTCGACACGTCCGCTGGTCGCTACACGACGGCCGTCCAGTTCGCGGACGACCTCGGCGCCGTCATTCCGTCGCGTCCGGGGTACGTGGTCGGCGTCTCGGTGGACGGGTCCTCGAGGACCAACATCGGTTGCGCGAGCAACTCTCCCTTCGACCAGACGATCACGTTCCGGGCGTTCAACGGCTTCGGCGACGTCGTCGGGTCGGCCTTCAGCTTCACGCTGAGGGCCTGGGGCTGGGCGCAGTACGCGTACGGCGGCACGCTCACGAACGGCGGCATCGAGATCCAGGCGACCCAGAACGCCGTCTGTTTCGGTGTCGAGGTGAACAACGTGTCGAACGACGGCACGTACCAGCTCGCGACGCCCTTCTGAAGCCGGAGGCCGGACCAGCCGGCCAGGGCTCGGCCTCAGGCCGGCCCTGGCCTTTCCATCACGGACCTCCCGACGAGAGAGACCGGCCGCCCCGAGGGCGGCCGGTCTCATCCTGTCCGGGGACCCCGCAGGAGCCGTCACTGGCTCGAGGCGACCCACCGATTCACTTCTCGTCGACGGGCGTGCGGGAGGAGATCAGGTTCGGGTAGGCGCTGCGAAAGAAGTCGAAGAGCTCCTGGACCTTGATGTTATCGCCCTGTTTCCACGAGGCGTCGCGGAAGCGGTACTCCTCGCTGCGCGTCTTCACGACCCACTCGAAGCACTCGTTTCCTCCCGCCTTCTTGAGGCACGTGAGCTGCTGCTCGGTGACCTGTTCGATCGGGATGAGGAGGTTCTTCTCGGTCCGCTTCGAGTCGACCCAGCGGAGCGAAGTCTCCCGGAACTCGAGCATCCCCGAGTCCCAGCGGCTCTTCAGCAGCACGATGCCGGAGTTCCTCAGGGCGAGGCCGTCCCAGCGGCGGGAGTCGTTCGGGCCGGGAGAGTAGGACGACGGGCTCGACGTCGCGCCCGCCGCCGCCGCGCGAAGGGTGAGCGACGCGATGAGGCTCTCGGGAACGCCGGCCTCGCGGAGACGGACGACGTCGCCGGGCGTCAGGTCGCGCGCGAGATCGGTGCGGGCGAAGTACTTGTTGATGAACTCCTCGGAGAGGTTGGCCTTCCAGAGCCGCGTGATGTCGTCCACCAGCGCGGAGTTCGCGGTGGCGCCCATCGGCGCGGTGGCGGGGTCCTGCGGTTCGGCCGAGCTTCGTCCCGCGACCGACGTCGCGGCGACGAGAGCGAGGACGAGAACGAGCTTCTTCATGGGGATTCCTCCAGTCTTCACGCTGCGCGTTCCGCAAGAACCGGGCCCCTGAACGGACCCGGCTCTCGGGAACCTCGGACATCCGGGAAGAGGGCTATCCGCTGATGGCGTTGCCGATCTTCTTCAGGGCCTTGCCGACCTCGTCGCGGGCCTTGGCGAAACCTTCCTGGACGGCTCCCGCGGCGCGCTGGGAAGAGCCCTCGCGTTCCATCTTCTTGTTTCCGGAGAGGATCCCGACGGCTTCCTTCACCTTCCCCTTCGCCTTCTTCACTTTCCCCCTGGCTTCCTGCTCTCTCATGGCTGGGTCTCCTTTGCGTCCTGAAAAACGCATGAGACGTGCCAATGGTGCCGCCCCTCTCCCACCGGTGCGGGAGCCGCCGAACCCCGATCCGAGCCGCCCCTCCGTCGTCCTGCAGGCACGTCCCGCGCGGGACGTTGAAAACCTTGCGATCCGGCTTCCACTCTTTTTCAAGCGAGAGGCCCGTCAGGTTCCGGCTGGTGGCGGGGGATTGCGGGACCGGGCGGCCTCGTTCTCTGGCGCGACTCGTGCTTAGGCTGGACCGAGGGCAGACCCATGAACATGCGACACGTTCCGCAGCGCGCTGGAGAGAGGTAGTGGCCGGCGAAGCGAAGGCGCGTGCGCCGGCAGAGGGGAACGACGAGCTCAACGCCCTCCTGCGGGGCGAGCTCGCCGCGGTGCATGCCTACCAGCGCGCCCTGAGGTCCGCCGAGGGCCGGGCCACGGTGGACGCCGCGGAGATCCTCCGCTTCGCCTCGGAGCACCAGAGAACGGTCGCGGCCCTCCAGGGAGCCGTTCTCGAGCTGGGCGGCGAACCTGCGAGCGCAGCGGCCACGTCGGGAGCCTTCGCCCTTCTCCGGGACACGGCCACCGTCCGGGAGCTCCTGGCGGGCGAGGAGCTGAGCCTCCAAGTGTACGAGGTTGCCACCAGGAGCCTCGAAGGGAACGCCCGCGACCTGGTGGCGCTGGAGCTCATCCCGCGCCAGCGCAAGCACATCGCCGAGCTCTCCGCGATCCTCTCGCGGCTCACGTCCTAGGCGCCCGGGAACGCGCGACCGAGGGGGGCCTGCCGGCGCGGGCTCTTCTGCTTTCTACCCTCGATGCCGATGGGCCTCGAGGGCCTCGGCGGTGACGCCCTCGTGCGAGTCGGACCAGGCGACGGCGCCGGAGGCCAGGACGATCGCCTGGGGTGACTCGTGCAGGATGCCGGTCCGCTCGGCCACGGCCCTCGAGAGGCTCCGCTGCTCCACGACGTGCACGACGTAGACGGGGGCCTCCGGGTTCCTCCTCCGGAACTCGGCGACCTCGCGGTGCGCGGCGGTGCTGACGGGGCAGCGCGTGGAATGCTTGAAGACGAGCGCCCAGGGCTCTTCGAAGGCTCGCGCGAGCTCCTGCTCGTCTCTGACCGGTTTCATCTCGTCCTCCGTGCGGAGGGCCTCCGCGCCTGCCGTTCTATTGTAAGCGTCCGACGAAACCCGTCGGAGGCGACCGCGGGGTGATCGCCGCGCCTCAGGCTGGAGTGGAGGCGAAGGTTGCCGCCCAGCCTGTCGGGGTTAGCTCGTCGATCCGCG
>Ga0209573_1000402_pt1 | contig 94340 bp, 77 predicted proteins | sample TNRBio252014_DNA_FD_185870 | JGI IMG/M metagenome (GOLD analysis project Ga0209573, IMG submission 185870) | Wastewater treatment Type I Accumulibacter community from EBPR Bioreactor in Madison, WI, USA - TNR Reactor_6/25/2014_ DNA (SPAdes)... | ecosystem: Engineered > Bioreactor > EBPR >...
CGGGGAGCACGGTCACCACGGTCTTGCCCGGGCCGAGCTCTTTGGCGATCTGCACGGCGATGTGAACGTTGCTCCCCGAGCTGCCGCCGCAGAACAAGCCCTCCTCGCGGACGAGGCGTCGGGCCATCAGGAACGATTCCTTGTCGTTGACCTGCCGGAACTCGTCGACGACAGAATAGTCGGTGGCCTCGCAGAGGATGTCTTCTCCGACACCTTCGACTTTGTAGACGTGGGGCGTGGGCATGGTCTTGGTGTAGAAATAGTGGTAGTGGATGGACCCGATGGGGTCAACGCCGACAACGCGGACTGGGTGCTTGTTCTTCTTGAAGAAGCGTCCGGGGCCCGAGATGGTTCCCCCGGTGCCCGCGCCGGCGATGTAGACGTCCATCTTGCCGCCGGTTTGCCGCCAGATCTCGGGGCCCGTCGAGAGCTCGTGGGCGTCGATGTTTAGCGGGTTGTGGTACTGGTTGACATAGAACCCGTTCTGCTCGCGGGCGATGCGTTTGGCGGTCTGCACGTAGTGCTGGGGGCTGTCGCCGGGCACGTCGGTGGGGGTGATGACGACCTCGGCCCCGAAGGCCTTGAGCATGTTCACCTTCTCGAGCGACATCTTGTCGGGCATCGTGAAGACGCAGCGGTACCCCTTGACGCTGGCCCACATGGCGACGCCCTGCCCGGTGTTGCCGCTGGTGTTCTCGACGATGAGCATCCCGGGCTTGAGCAGCCCCTTCTTCTCGGACTCGTTGAGGATGTGAACCGCCATGCGGTCCTTGATAGAGCCGGTGGGGTTCATGAACTCGCACTTGACCAGCACACGCGCCGACCCCGCGGGCACCACCTTGCGGAGTTCGACGAGGGGGGTATTGCCGACGGCGTCAAGAATGCTCTGATGGATCGTCATGGGCCAGAATATGCCCCATCCCGTGCGGCGGCCTGTGTGCTTGCGATCACTGCGGCAGGTCGAATCCTTTGAGCCCGCCTCTCGTCATAGCGAAATAAGCCGCTGAAAAGACCTGAGATCCACGCGCCTGTCCATTGGGGAACCCCGGCATCCACTCTTGTGCCGCCGAGTTGATCTCAAACACGTAGTTGAACGTCCTATTGGGGATGTCGGGGTTGGCCCAATCCCATCCACGGTCGGTCGCCCCGGTCCGGGTGGTGCGGGTCGCCCCGTCAAAGTAGAGCATGGGCTGCTTGGTGTTCTCGAAGTTCCAGTACACCGCACGCGTCACAAAGTGCCGCGCCCCTCGGTCCCAGAGATGCACTTTGCGACCCGGGAACATCACTTCGCTCATACGACGGTGCCCGATGTCGCCGCGGTTGGGCGTGAGACCGCCACGCCTGATGAATGTGGTGGCGTTGTTCATGTTCCACGCACCCGCGGTGCTGGAGAATCGATCGTTCGACCAGGCCGATCCGGCCATGGTGTAACTCGATGAATACGGCCAGCGCTTATCGTGATTCGAGAGCGATCCCGGAGGCACCGGCGAAGGGACACCGATGTTGTTGAAGTTCAGCGGATTCGCTTGCCACGCGAGCAGATTCGCGTCTTCGGGGCACGCGAATCGAGGTGAAGGGAGGCGTTCATTGTCGTACGCGGCCAGCGCGATCGGCGTGTAATACGGGCCCGCAACCCACGACTCAATCCGATTCAGGTCCGGTCGATTCCCCAATCGCCTGATCGCGTCGACGGCAAAGTCTCCGGGCGCACGGGCCTCATCGAATGTCGAGTTCCCATACGTCACCGTGATGCCAAGCCCGGGCGAGCCGTACGTCACGGTCTGCCCGTTGCGGCTTCGTGGCGTGGCAATACGATCCTGATTGTCGTTGGCGAATTTCGCGTTCGTGATCCCCAGCGACTTGAGCCGGGACATGCAGATCGTAAACCGGTTCGACCCGTCGGCTGCGGCATTGTGCGGCACCGCCAGCGCTGTCAGCAGCGCGAGCGACGCCGCGAGTGCAAGAAGATCGCGGATCGCAAAGCCATGACGTGCGGGAATCAGTCTTGGTTTCATCGCATGCCTCCATAGGGTTGTGTCAAAGTAACCGGAATTTCGTTCCGCCACAACCCGGATTCGAAGGCCGACTCAAAGTTTCTCGCGCTCGGTGGCGTCGTCACAGAAATCGAACGCGGCTATTGCAAATTGTTAGGTGGCCTGACGGTGCTACCGGGGCGACCGTAGACCAGTTCCGCCAAAGTAGAACTCACCCGGGAATGCCGTGACTTCTTCGCTGTGGCTGCATCGAATACGATGTGTCGGTCGAACGTGTTGAGGAGGCCTACCAAGGCTCGCGGAGTTTGCGTCATGAAAAATGCGGCACGGTCAGCGGTTGGTGTGGCGTCCATGTGCATGGTTGCCGGCGGGTGTTGTGTCTTGATCGCCGCGTGCAGCCGAACCGCGGAGCCGACCATGCAGCCCGCGGCGGGGATGGCGTCCCCGACGGGCACCCCCAGCCCGGCGTCGCCGACGCCCGCCGATCGAATGACAAAGGAGAGCAAAGTGTCCATCGCGATGTTCGGGGCCGGTTGTTTCTGGGGCGTCGAAGAGACCTTCCGCACCATGCCTGGCGTAGTCAAGACCGCCGTCGGGTACGCGGGCGGCTCGAAGGACAACCCCACCTACAAGGATGTCTGCAACGACACGACGGGCCACGCCGAGGTCGTGCAAATCACGTACGACCCATCGAAGATCACCTACGGGCAGCTCCTCGACACGTTCTGGAAGTGCCACGATCCCACGCAGATCAACCGACAGGGGCCCGACTACGGTGAGCAGTACCGAACGGTGATTTTCTACACGTCACCCGAGCAGCAGAAAGAAGCCCAGGACAGCAAAATGGCCCTGGCCGCCTCGGGGAAATGGAAGAGGCCGATCGCGACGGCGGTCCAGCCCGCGCCCACATTCTGGCCCGCCGAAGAGTACCATCAGCAATACCTGTTCAAACGCGGGGAGGCCAACTGCCACCTGCCGACCGGGAACTGAGCCCGACTGCGGTTAGCACCCGTTCTCGAACGCCTGAACGAAATCGTCGTAATCAAACCCGTCGGTGAACCCGTCGTTGTTGTAGTCCGAATCCGTCCCGGGCGGGCACGGGCTTCCTTCGAAGCACGACACAAAGTCGTCGTAGTCAAACCCGTCCAGGAATCCGTCTTTGTTGAAGTCCGCGGCGCAGCGGTCGACAAAGAACGTGTGTGTGGTCGCCGACCCGCGGCCCGTTTCCTCGAACGCGGTCAGCGTGACCGTGTGGAACCCGTGCGTCAGGCCCGTGATCGTGCGGCTGTGATCGAGTCGGTCGACCTTGCTGCACAGTGTGGGCACTCCCGAGTACGTCGGGCTCAGTGGATCGGCGCCCGGCGGAAGGTCGAGGATCATGTGCATGCGCGTCGCGGTGCGGTCGCCAGCGCGGGCGTCGAATTTCAGGCTCGTCGCTGTGGTGATCGTCGCGGGGTTGATAAAGCCCGCCGCGGGGCCCGTGCGGTCGATATAAACCACGGCCCGGAACTCGCGGAAAAGGGCGGCCTCGTTCACGCCACGCTTGCGAAACGCAACGATCGAGATGTAATTGAACCCCTCTGGCAGTTGCGACGTCTGGATCACCTGGCGGTACACTCCCTGTGTGTTCGCCGTCCCGGCCAGCGGCTGACGCTGCGTGACAAATTGTTCGTACCCGGGCACCACGGCGTTGTTCCCGTCGATATCGACAATGCCGTTCCCGTTGAGGTCCGCGAACCCTTGATTCACGCGGAAGACAGCGTTGTCGTCGGCGTTGTCGTTGTTGGGTGCTCCGGCGTCGCCTTTGGTGGTCGTCAGCTGGATCTCGAACGTGGACGCCGTGATGACCGGCACTGACGCCATGCGACGGCTCACCGAGGGTCTCGCCCCCGGGTCGGCCGCCAGCGTCGAGGCGATGTTTGTAAGGCTGACGGTGCCGCTGGGCAGCGCGGGCCCGTAGATCACAAAGCCCTTGTGGTGCTCGACCGACCCCGACTTGTTCCGCGGCACGCCGATCAGCACCCGCTGGCTGGCGTCCACGGTGAGAACTTCGGGCAGAACGTTCCCGTTGTCGACCACCGCATCAGCGGCGTTGCCCGTCTGTTCCAGAAGCCGGGTGCCCACCGGGAACGAGGTCTGTACGCTCCTCCAGTCGATCCCGGAGTCGTACCGATCGTTCACGCCGACGAGCACGTTTCCAGACCACGCCGACCCGGTCCACGAACGTCGCTCGAACACGAGCGCATCGGCCAGCGACGGGTTCACCGTGTCCGTCGAGTTCAAAACGTTCCACGACCCCCGCGCGTACGAGTTGTGGATCTGCACCAGTTTGGTGATGGTCGGGTCCGCCGCGTTGGTGACCGGGTCGACGCCTAGCGCCGTGTTGATCCCCGCGTCGGGCCAGAACCCGCCCGAGCGCGTCAGGCCGCGGCTGTTGTGGTAGAGCTTGACCGAGCCTGGCCTCATCAATGCATAGGCATTGGCGAAGTACCCCATCTGCCGAACGGTTGGGTTGGCCGGGGCGCTCCCGAGCCCGTCCACGGTCCCGTTGTCGTGGCTAAAGACGTGGTTGACGCCGATCGACCCGTTGTTGTCGTTGTCGTCGGCGGTGTCGAGGTGGTTGTTGAGCACCGTCAACCAGGTTCCCAGACCTCCCGCGCTCACGAGATCGCGCAGCGATCCCGAGCCCGTGATGTCAAGGCAGTCGCGATTCCCGAACCCGTCTTTGCGAACGTAGTTTTGGTATGTCACCGATTGGCTTTCAACACTCTCGCCGAAGCTGTAGGGCGTGACCCGACGCCCGTCGGGCAGCACCCGGCGGTTGAATACCGCCGAATCCCAGTACACATCCCAGAACCAGCTCGGGACATGCTTAATGGCGTCGATGCGAAACCCGTCCACCCGGTACTCGTCGAGCATCCACTGCGTCCACCGCATCAGCAACCCCGTGGCGTTGTCCGCGATCGGGTCGCCCTGCATCGGGTCCGCCGTGTTGTACGGGTAGATCGTGAACGTGTTGCTCCCCGGATTGCGAGACGTCCCCGGGTTCGTAAACGTCATGGGCGGCAGATCGCGATCGGGATAGAACCGGCGGTTGCTTTCGCTGGGCTTGTTGTACACGGTGCCCGCCGGGATGTTCTGAGGATTCCCCGCATCCACCGGGTGTCGGATGAACTGGTGGTTGGATTCCTGCGCGATATCGACGAGAGCGACTAGATCGCCCCGGAATAGATCGTAATTGGCACCGTTGGGGTCGTGTGACTGCAGGTACCCCGATCCGTTGCCGGCGTGGAAGTCGCCCCAGTTGCTCGTCGGCGTCTTGTTGACCGCGGGGACCGCCGGAGCGAGCCAGAACCCCGGGTATCCGCCAGCGGTCTGGAACCCCGCGCTGGCGTCACGCCCGCCGTTGTGGTTCATCACCGATTCGAGATACACGTTCGCGTTGGCCTGCTTGAACTCGCCCATGATGGCCCGGAACCCTTGTTCGGTCCCGTACGCGGTCTGTGACGTGGGCGTTCCAAGGTCGAAGCGATCGAACGGGTCGTACCCCGCCGATCCAGACGACGCCTTACAGGGAGACGGGATCCAAGTCGCCCCGTATCCGGCCAGGAAGAAATCAGGCATACGGCGTTCGAGGTCGCTCCACTTCCCCTCGAACCACTGCAAGATCACCGGGTTGTCGTTGCCTCGCGCCGGGGCCACGCCGGCAATCAGTATCAATGAGGCCAGCGAACGAAAGCAAGCGTGACGATTCTTCATGGTCGTTTCCTGAATTGATCACCGTTCCGAGAACCTGCTCGGGACAACCAAGCCGAGCCGCCCGATCGTCCATCGACTCTTTGAATTCGGGCATCTCTTGCCCAAGATTCGCACCGCCCGGGCATTATGCCACGATGATGGTCCAGATGGAAGCATGAAACCCGATTGAAACGTTCCTTCCGGATTCAGGGCGCAAACTGCTCCATCCCGGGACATAATCCGCCGACATGTGTGGCTTTGCCGGTCTGATCGTTTGGGATTCCTTGGGGTTGTCTCCCCAGATCGGTGGCTCTGCGCCGACAGGCGGTTCCAGAGCCCCGTGGTGGCCAGCCGCCTCCAAGGCTCTCGCCCATCGCGGGCCAGACGGCGAAGGGTTCTGGAGCACCGCCAAGAACACACCGTCCGGAAGCTTCCGCGCTCAGCTCGGGCACCGACGGCTGTCCATCCTCGATCACGTCGGCGGGCACCAGCCGTTCCTCACCGACTACGCCTCGGGCACCGTCGCCACCGTCTTCAACGGGTGCATCTACAACCATGCCGCCCTGCGACGTGAACTCGTCGGGATCGGGCACCGCTTCAGAAGTCATCACAGCGACACCGAGGTCATCCCGCATGCGCTCGAGGCCTGGGGAGTTGCCGCATGGGACAAACTCGACGGCATGTTCGCCGCCGCCGTCTTCGACGCCGACTCGGGCACGCTCACACTCGCTCGAGACTCGGCGGGCGAAAAACCCCTGTACTTCTGCGAGTGGCGACCGGACTCGGGCGGCCTCTGCGTCGCCTTCGCCAGCACGATTCCGGCGTTGTTCGCTGTCCTGAGAGACGCCCGCCCTGAATGGGCCCCCTCGATCGACCCGCTCTCCATGCGCGAGTGGATCGTCTTCGGCTACAGCAACCGCACCCCCTGGCTGGACATCCATGCGCTCGCGCCCGGATCGAGCACGCGGTGGGGGCCTTCGCCACATGGCGGGTTTGTTTCTACTTCCACGCGGCGATCGCTCGCACGCTCCGACCTCGGCCCGCTTCCGCCGCGCGATGCCGTGTCCACCGCAGAGGCCCTCTTGCTGCGTTCTGTCGCCGAACGGCTCGATGCGGACGTCCCCATCGGGCTATTTCTGTCCGGCGGGATCGATTCGCCCTTGATCGCCTGGGCCGCGTCGAGGGTCAGGCCCGATATCGCGGCCTTTACCGTGAGGATGCCCGACGCCGCATACGACGAGAGTGGCCGCGCTGTCGCCGTTGCCGCGCACCTCGGGCTCAACCACCACGTCCTCGATTGCGACCCCAGACCCGTCGAAGACCTCACCACGCTCATCGCACAACTCGGGCTTCCTTTCGGCGACAGCTCGTTATTGCCCACATCATGGGTTGCTCGGGCCGCTCGTCGGAGCGTTACCGTGGCCCTGAGCGGCGACGGCGCCGATGAACTCTTCGACGGGTACCAACGTTATTGCGGGGCGGACCTCCTCCGACGTTTTCGCGAGCTGCTCGCGCTCGTCCCAGGGCTTTCGGGAGATTCAAGGTCGCGCCGTGCCAAAATCGGCCGGCTCGCCGACGCCGCTCGCAGCGCGGGGTACCTCGAACTGCTCGCGATCTTTCCGTCTCGCCACCTCGCAGATCTTCTCCCCGCCAGCAAGCTGTTCCCTCTTCCCGGGCCGCTCACGTCACAGCCCCGATCCCAATCGGCTGAACTCGACCCATCGCTCGACGACCTCACTCATTACCTGCCCGACGACATCCTGCGAAAGTCCGACACGGCGTCGATGTCAGTAGGCCTCGAAGTCCGAGCGCCGTTCTTGTCGCGGGCCATCCTCGCCGACCGACTCGCTCGCGTACCACTCGATCAAGGCGCCAAGAAAGACCTGCGACGGCTCGCCGCCCTCCATCTGCCCCCGGCGATCGCGCGGGCTCCCAAATCCGGGTTCGCCATCCCGCTAGGGTCGTGGATCGAATCCGATTTCGGCGGGCTGGGTACTTTCATCGGCGACACCATCTCCGCCGCCGGCGCATGGGACTCGCTCGGCGTGCCGCTCTCCCGCGGCGCGGCAACGAGGCTCCTAGACGATCACCGCGCCGGTCGTGCCGATCATGCCCAGCGGCTCTACCACCTCGCCGTGCTCGGCCTCTTCGCCCGCAGCGTGACGGCGATCCCGAGCCCAAGCTGAACGACTTGGCGTGCGCCAAGCCCGCAAGCTACCATCGTTGATGTCCGCCGACACACCAAAGAGCAAGCCCGCCGCCTTGGAAGTCATCGAGCCTGTGGGCAAACGAGTCCTCATCCGCAAAGACGAGGACAAAAAGCAAACGAAAACCGGCATCCACTTGCCCGACAAGATCGAGATCCCGACATTGACGGGCCGCATCGTCGCCGTCTCAGCCGAGATCGAGCGTTCCGACGATTACCCGATCAAGAAGTACGACCGAGTCCTCTTCAACCCCAAGCACGGGATCCCCGTCGATTTCGAGGGTGACAACCGCATGTTCGTGATCCCCATCGAAGATGTCGTCGCCATTTTCCGCCGGGAAGAGGCGAAAGACACGAAGCGGTGATGCACGGACCACGGAGTCAGGCCGCGTGACCGCTTCCTCGCATTCTAACGCCCGCGCCCACCAGCTCCGGACCCCCGTCGAGTCCATGGGGCCCGCGTTGGCGTTGCCCGGCCCAAGGTCGAAGGGCGCCGCCCCGTTCGACGCGGCCATCAGGCCGCCCGGGAGCAAAAGCCTCACCAACCGCGCCCTCCTACTGGCCTCGCTGGCCTCGGGTGAATCCGTGCTGCGCGGCGCGCTCATCGATGCCGACGACGCTCAGCGCATGATCGTCGCGCTGCGGATGCTGGGTGCCACGATCGACGTCTCTCGCTCGCCCACGGGCGACGAGATCCGCGTCCGAGGCGTCGGGGGTTTGTGGCGCCCCGCAGATCCCGATCGTGTCGTCCTCAACCTGAACAACGCAGGCACCGCCACCCGCTTTCTCGCAGCCGCAGCGTTGCGCTCGCCAGTCCCTGTCGTCATCGACGGGAACGACCGAATGCGTCAGCGTCCCATCGCAGAGCTCGCAGAAATGCTCAGGCTCGTGGGCTCTCGTATCAAATTCCTGGGCGATCCCGCGTGCCCTCCCATCGAGATCACTCCGCCCCCGCCCGTGTCTGCGCCCCCGTGTCTCGAGGTCCAGACCACGCGGTCAAGCCAATTCGTCTCGGCGCTCCTTCTCGTCGCCCCTTGGCTTCACCCCGGGCTCACGATCAAGCTCACCGGCGAGATCACCAGCGCGTCGTACATCCAGATGACGCTCGGGCTCCTCGAACGCGTCGGTGCCAGTGTCCGCACCGGCGCCGACCTCCGAGTCATCCGCGTCGGGCCGCCGCCGCTGACGCCCGGCCAACCCCCCGGGCTCGCCGGCTTCGACTACGACGTCGAGCCCGACGCCAGCGGTGCCACGTATTGGTGGGCCGCCGCCGCGCTCTGTCCCAGGGCACGTTGCCGCGTGTTGGGGCTCGACGGGACCAGCCTGCAGGGCGATTCCGACTTCACGGACCTTCTGGCCCGCGCCGGTGCCACCGTCTCGACGTCTCCCGCCGATCGCTGGATCGCCGTCACGGGCCCCGACGAACTCTCGGGCGTGATGGCCGACATGAGCGACATGCCCGACGCCGCCATGACCATGATGGTCGTCGCCGCCTTCGCCCGTGGCACCAGCGTGCTCCGCGGGCTCAAAACCCTCCGTGTCAAAGAGTCCGACCGCATCGAGGCCATGCGCTCTGAACTCGCCAAAATCGGCGTCGTCTGCGAGTCCCCCGTCTTCGGCGACGCCGGAGCCATGACCATCACCCCGCCCGCGAGCGCCGGAGGCGTGGATTGCTCTCCCGCCGCCGCACCCGTCGCCTTCGACACGTACGACGACCACCGCATCGCCATGAGTCTCGCCCTGGTCTCGCTCCGCAGACCCAACGTCACGATCAACCACCCCGCGTGCGTCGCCAAGACCTACCCCGAGTACTGGCGACACTTCGCCGATCTCCTCGGCCTCTGACTCCACTCATGGACATCAATCCCGCCGACATCTCCCCCGCCGATCGCTACAAGCTCCTCATCGGCGGCATCGTCCCGCGACCCATCGCCTGGGTCTCGACTCTCTCCGCCGACGGACGCACAAATCTGGCTCCCTTCTCGTTCTTCTGCGGCGTGGGCAGCCACCCCATGACCCTCCTCTTTTGCCCCGCCAACAAACCCGATGGCTCGCTCAAAGACTCCTACCTCAACGCACAACCCATCTCGCAAGGCGGCACCGGCGAGTTCGTCGTCAACGTAGGACCCCAACGCCTCGCACAGGCCATGGCCCTCTGCGCCGAATCGCTCCCCTTGGGCGAAAGCGAATTCGACATGCCCGAAGTCCGCGCTCTGGGCATCACCGCAGAGGACTCAATGAGAGTCCGTCCGCCACGGGTCGCTCAGAGCCCCATCAGTTACGAGTGCCGCACTCTCCAGACCATCCGCACCAACCCCGGCGTCCCGGCCGGTGGGAACATCGTCCTGGGCGAGGTCGTCCACGTCCGCGTCGACGACACCATGATCAACGATCGCCTCCACATCGACCCGGCATCGCTCGACGCCATCGGCCGCATGGGCGGCACGTCCTATTCCACAACCCGAGATCGTTTCGAGATGCCGATGGGACGAGGCGGCGTTCGCGCCTGATTGCCGCACCTACGGTTGCTCATGACCGTTCATCCCTTCGACGCCGCCACCCTTGCCGCCCGCCGAGATCGCATCGCCAAGGCCCTCGATCTCAAGGACGAAGTCCTTCTGATCGGCGCGGGCGAACCCATCGGGATCCCGGGCGGGCAGGATCAAACCTACCCCTTTCTCGCTCACGCCGAGTACTTCTGCCTTGCCGACCGTGAGTGCCCAGGCGGCGTGCTCGCCTACGACCCCAAGTCCGGCTGGACCGATTTCGTCCCCACCGTCACGCAGTCTCAACGCGTATGGGAAGGCATGGAGCAAGAACCCGGCACGCCGCTGGCCGATCTCGCCGGCTACCTCGCCGCGCGACGAGGCCGCGCCGTGGCCATGCTCGGGTCCGCACTCCCAGGGATCCGCCACGAGGCCAAACGCACCGAAGAAGTCCGCGAGGCGTTCACACACGCTCGTCGGCCCAAGGACGCCGCCGAGATCGCACGCATCAAGCTCGCCGCGGCCGCCACCGCACCGGCGTTTCGCATGGTCCGCGAGTTCATCGCCTCGGGACGCCCGTTCACCGAGCACGCCCTGAAGGTCGAGATCGAGGCCGAGTTCGGCCGCCAGGGTGCCAACCGCCCCGCCTACGGCACCATCGTCGGGCTCGGGTCCAATGCCGCCATCTTGCACTTTGATCCCTCGGGCCGCACGTCCAAGCCCGGCGAACTCCTGCTCATCGACGCCGGGGCCGAGTGCTGTCGCTACGCCGCGGATGTTACCCGCACGTTCGCGGTGGGCCCGGTGGACGACGCCCGCACGCACCTGCACTCCTGCGTCCTTGCCGCCATGAACAACGCCATCGCCCGCAGCACCGTCGGCACCGAGTGGATCGACGTCCACGTCGGCGCCGCCCTCGACATGGCCTCGGGGCTCGTCCAAATGGGCGTCCTCACCGCGTCCGCGGCCTCCGCCGTCGAGTCCGGCGCGATGGGGCTCTTCTACCCCCACGGGCTGGGCCACCTCGTAGGCCTGGGAGTCCGCGACGCCACGGGCCGAATTCCCGGACGTGCCCCCAGCAAACGCCCGGGCGTCGTCACCATCCGCTGCGATTTTCCGCTCGAACCCGGCTACGTCATCACCGTCGAGCCCGGTTGCTACTTCATCGCGGCTCTCCTCAACGACCCCGAGAACCGCGCCAAGCACAAGGACGCCGTCAACTGGAAGGAAGTCGATCGATTGCTCGCTTCGGGCATCGGGGGCGTCCGCATGGAAGACAACATCCACATCACCTCAACCGGGCCCGAGAACCTCACCGCCTCGATCCCCACGTCGCTCTGAGGTGTCAAGTCGTGCTGCTCATGTCATCTGTGCGCAATCCGGACGCAATTGAAGTCCTAACTAGCCCGGCGTGCTTCCAGTAACACCGGGCTTTGGTCGATACTTCCTCCCGTAGGGCCGGCCTTGAGCGCTCTGCATTCCGGAGGGACCATGCGATTTCTCATTCTCGATGACTCCAAAGCCATGCGCTCGCTCGTTCGCGTTCACCTGGGCAGCATGGGCTACACCGACATCGAAGACGCCTCTGACGTGCGTACCGCCCTTGTGATCGCATTGGCCGACCCCAAGCCCGACGTCTGCCTGATCGACTGGCAGATGGCCAACGAAGGAGAGCACGACGGCCTGGCGTTCGTCAAGGCGATCCGGCCCAAGCTCCCCTCCTCGATCTTGATCATGATGACCGCCGAACGCGACAAGAAAAAAACCGTCGCCGCCGTCATGGCCGGGGTCGATGGCTTCGTGCTCAAGCCTTTCACGCCTCAGTCGTTCAAGGAACTCATCGGCGGAGCCATCCAGCGGGGCCGGGCCATCAAACAAGCAGGCTGACGCCCGCATTCACCACGCGCTGGGCTTTGTGATGATCCCGTGTACGTCGCTCATCACCGGCGGAAATTGGCTCGACTCCAGCACGCCAGTACGAATCTGCTTCATGAACGTCGCCTCAGAACGCAGTTGCTTCGACGCTCTCACATGCGGGTTGATGATCCCGACGATCTTGCCAAGCTTCTGTCGCACGACTCTGACAGGTTCGAGCAAATCCGAATCGTTGGTGATCAGCACAGCACATTCGTACTTGTTCTCGTACCCGTCGACGAGCAGATGAGTCGCAATGTTGACATCCGTCCCCTTCTCATCCGTCCGATGAACGTCGACGTACTGCGGCGACCCAGGCGGGCTCGACGCCAGCGGCAGCCGCCGGACGTGCGTCGTGAACTGCCCGAGATGCACGCTCACCATCGGTAACGTCCGCAGCGCTCGGAGATAGGTGGACTGCCGCTGTGGCGCGCTCGGATCATCCAGCCTCGCCGAGATCATCGAAGTAAAGTACCGGATCTGCGAAAGATGATGCCTCGGAAGCAGCTTCCGGCACATCGCAACCGGATCGAGCCACTTCCACGGGCTGTGCCGCAAGCAGCCGTAATAAAGATTGAAGCCGTCGATGTACACGGACGTGGTTCGAACGACGAAACTGTACAGAAAAAAAGCTGAGGCCGCCTTGCGGCAGCCTCGCGGCCCACGCCGAAGCGTGGGGGGGATAACTCTGAAAAAATTCCGCCCTCTCGTAGATGAGCAGGTACATCAAAAGTAGGCACATCAGCCACCGTGATCAAGCCGCAACATGCTTCAGGCCGTGCCTTCCTCGGCCTACCTCCCCTTGCTGTCGCCTCGCGCAAAGATGCTCGCCACATAGTTCAGCACGTCCGTGGCGCTCGTCTCGTTGTATCCAAACTGCTTGATCAACCGCTGCTTGACCACATCGATCTTCTGCTGCGTCTCGTCGTCGACCACGCTGCTCACCAGGTTCTTAAGCTTGATCGTGTCGCGGCTGTCCTCGAACAGCTTCAGCTCCAGCGCCCGGTACAGCCGCGCGTTCGTGTTGTACTCAAACTTCTTCCCGTCCAACGCCAGTGCGCCGATGTAGTTCATGATCTCCTGACGGAAATCTTCTTTCCGGCTCTCAGGAATGTCGATCTTCTCCTCGATCGAGCGCATGAGCCGTTCGTCCGGGTCGTCGTACCGCCCGGTGTACTTGTTCAGCACGCGTTCCTTCTGCGTGTACGCCCTGACGTTCTCGATGTAGTTCGTGCACAGCCGGCGGATCGCGTCTTCGTCAGCGGAAATCGCACGCTGAACCTCGCCTTTGATGATGTCCTCGTACTCTTCTTTCACCACCGCCAGCAGCTCGCGGAACCGCTTCTTCATGCTCTCGTCGTTGATCAGCGAGTGGTGGTTCATCCCGTTCTCGAGCTCGTTGATCACCATGAACGGGTTGATGCACCGCTCCTCGATCGACTGTCGGCTCACCAGCGCGTTGCTGATCTTGTCCTGGATGTACCGCGGGCTGATCCCGTTCATCCCCTCGCGGTGCGCCTCTTCCTTCAGCTCTTTCACCGAATCTTCCGTGTACCCGGGGATGCTCTTGCCGTTGTACAGCTTGAGCTTCTGCAACAGGCTCAGCCCCGCCTTCTTGGGCTCTTCGAGCCTCGTCAGCACGGCCCACATCGCTGCTACTTCCAGCGTGTGCGGCGCGATGTGAATATTCCGGATCCGGTCAGGCCCGAAGCTCTTCTGATAGATCTTCACCTCGTCGTCAAGACGGATGTTGTACGGCACGTCGATCTTGATCGTGCGGTCGCGGAAAGCCTCCATCATCTCGTTGGACTGCAGCCGCTTGTACTCGGGCTCGTTCGTGTGCCCGATGATCACCTCATCGATGTACGTCTGCGCGAACTTCTTGGGCTTGATCGTGTGCTCTTGCGTCGCGCCCAGCAGGTCGTACAGGAACGCCACGTCCAGCTTCAGGATCTCGATAAACTCGCACACGCCGCGGTTGGCGATGTTCAGCTCCCCGTCGAAGTTGAACGCCCGTGGGTCGCTGTCGGACCCGTACATCGCGATCTTCCGATAGTTAATATCGCCCGTCAGCTCGGTCGAATCCTGGTTCTTCTCGTCCTTGGGCTGGAACGTCCCGATCCCCACTCGGTCCTTCTCGCTGAGCACGATCCGCCGGACGCGGATGTGGCCCATCACCTGCTTCCAGTCCCCCTGATAGAACGCCATCAGTTCTTCATAGATCTTCCGGCAAAACGGGTCGGGCTCGCCCACGATCCGCAGCTTCCCGCCGTGGTGCTGCGGGCGGTACTTCTCGTTGAGCCGGTCCATCAGCGCGCCCCGGGCCTCTTTGGGCACCAATATCAACGGGTCTTCGTGCATCGGGCACGCAAACTCGTGCGTCTTGGCGGCCTCACGCGCCGACGCCGCGGTCGAAACCCCGCAGTTCTCGTCGAGCAGCCACGAGTACGAGTAGAGAGCTCCCTCGGGCGTCCGGCTGTAATGCTCAAGCCCCTTCTTCAGCAGGCGCGCCATCGTGCTCTTGCTGCTGCCCACGGGCCCGTGCAGCAGCAGCACGCGGCGGTCGGTCCCGTAGCCTTCCGACGCCGAACGCAGAAAGTCCACCAGTTGCATCAACGCAAAGTCCAGACCGAAAATCGCGTCTGCGCCCTGCTCGAAGGGGTCCGAGAAGAAGTGGTACCGCACGCAGTCCTTCTTGAACAGCCGGTACTTCTCGTTCCCATGCGCCATCACCGCGTCGAACGCGCGTTGGTACGCGTTCCGCACCGCCGACGGGTTCTGTTCCACCAGAGCCAAGTACTCCCAGAACGTCCCCGTCCAGTGGTGGTCTTGAAACTTCTGGCGATCAAGACGCGACTCAATCAGCGAGATCAGTTCGTCGGCCATCGCAGGGCCCTCCGTGGCGTGCTCCGGCGCAGATGACGCCGGTCGGCGGGGGTGCGCCGGGCATCCCCTCAGCCCCTTGCTATCGGCCCAATCCGTCCGGGCCGTCAGTTTCGGGGCCTCCCGCAACTCCCATTGGGTTATACGACGAGCGTGCCCGTGCGGATCGCCCATTCCCGCTCACTTTCTCGACCAGCCAGCGTGTTTCCGGACGGTTCCCCGGGCTTGCTCTCGCATAAACTGCGCCATGAGCGAAGGCTCCGCCACAACCCCCAAATACGACACCGCGCCGGGCATCATCGCTCTGCGCCGCGAGGACATCCCGCCGCTCCCCGACGACCTCCTCGCCCATCCCGATGCCGGGCGTATCGATCCGCGCCGATGGTTCAAGTATCCCGAAAAGCCCTTCGAACTCGAGATCGGCTGCGGCAAAGGCGCGTTCATCCTCGCCGAGTCCAAGGCCCGCCCGGACACCAATTTCCTCGGCATCGAATGGGAAGGTGAGTTCTTCGCCTACACCTGCGACCGCCTCCGACGCGGCGGGCTCGCCGAACTTGCCAACGTCCGCATGCTCCACGCCGACGCCGCCGAGTTCCTCCGCTGGCGCATGCCCACGGGAATCATTCGCGTCATCCACCTCTATTTTTCGGACCCCTGGCCCAAGTCCAAACACCACAAAAACCGCGTTGTTCAGCACCGGTTCCTCGCCGAGGCGTGGCGCACGCTCGCCCCCGCCGGCGAGCTCCGAATCGTGACCGACCACGACGAACTCTGGGCTTGGTGTGAGGAACGGTTCGCCATCTGGACCGACGCGTCCCGATTCGCTCAGTGGAAGTCCTCGGGATCGCATGACTTCGTCGGATCCGTTCCCGCCGCCGCGTGCCCATCCCACGCCGTCCCCTTCGAGAGGCTCCCCTTCGCCTCGCTCGAGCGCATGGGCGAAGGCGAAACCGTCGGCACCAACTACGAACGCAAGATGTGCAAAGACCGCCCGCCCCACGCGTGCACGCTCCGAAAGCTCGCGCCATGACCGCCCCCCTCTCGGCACCCATCTCATCCCAGGTCACCAGTGCCGTCGTTCTCCTCTCCGGCGGGCTCGACAGCGCCACCGTCCTTGCCGTCGCCCGCCGCGACGGGTTCGCGTCTCACTGCCTCGCCTTCGACTACGGCCAGAGGCACCGACACGAGATCGAATGCGCCCGCCGCGTCGCCCAACAACTCCACGCGGCCTCATTCCGCGTTGTGACCCTCGGCCTGCGCGAGATCGGCGGCTCCGCCCTCACCGCCGACATCCCCGTCCCCAAAGATCGTTCCCATCACGACCTCACCCACGGCGTCCCCATCACCTACGTCCCCGCTCGCAACCTCACCTTCCTCGCCATCGCCGCAGGACTCGCCGAAGTCGTTGGTGCCCATGCCATCTTCACCGGAGTCAACGCCGTCGATTACTCCGGGTACCCCGATTGCCGCCCCGCGTTCATCGACAGCGTCGAGCGAACCATCCGACTGGGGACCAAGGCCGGCGACGAAGGGCACGGGCCCCGAGTCTTCACCCCCATCATCTCGCTCTCCAAACCCGACATCATCCGCCTGGGAGCCTCGCTCGGCGTCGATTTCGGCCTCACATCCAGTTGTTACGACCCGACGCCCGACGGGTACTCGTGCGGCCACTGCGACAGTTGCCAGATCCGCCGCCACGGGTTTCGCGATGCCGGCATCCCAGACCCCACTCGTTACGCCCCATGATCGACTCGCTCCCCATCTCCGAGACGTTCACCTCGATCCAAGGCGAGGGCAAACTCACGGGAGTCCCCTCCTTCTTCATCCGCATCAGCGGCTGCAACCTCAGATGCCGTTGGTGCGACACCCCCTACGCCAGTTGGGATCCCGAGCACACCAATCGCTCTCTCGACGACCTCCTCGCCCAGGCGCGCGCCAGCGGTACCCGCCACGCCGTCATCACCGGTGGCGAGCCCATGCTCTTCGATACCATTACTCCATTGACCCAGCAGCTCCGCGCTCACGGGTTCCACATCACGATCGAGACCGCCGGCACGATTGCCCGCCAAGGCGTCGCGTGCGATCTCTGGTCCATCAGCCCTAAGCTCTCCCACAGCACCCCCGTCAACGACCCCAGAGACCCCACCGGCCGTTGGACCATCCTTCACGAAGAGCGACGCCTGAACCTCCCGGCCCTCCGTGCTCTCCTCGCTCAACCCGGCGATCATCAGCTCAAATTCGTTGTCTCCACCCCCAACGACATCCAAGAAATCCGGGCCCTCATCAACGCACTCGATCCGATCGACCCGGCAAACGTTCTCCTCATGCCCGAGGGTATTTCTCCTCCCATCCCCGGTTCGTTGGATTGGCTCGTCGAGGCGTGCCTCAAGCACGGTTACCGCCTCTGTCGCCGCCTGCACCTCGATCTATTCGGCCACCGCCGAGGCACCTAAACCAGTCGCTATCCGGGTTCCGATCGGATTCCATATGGTTCACAAGCCGGATCCTGATCACCCGCGCATCACACACTCTGCCGGTTGACCCCCGCATCGGCGTACGTGTTCACGAGATCCGCATTCGCAAGAGGACCACCATGAGCACCCCTTTCTCGCGTCCCCTTTCTCTCCTGCTCGTCGTCTCCATCGCCGGCACCGCCTCCGTCATCGCCGGCTTCTCCGGCCAATCCAGCCCACAGCCCGAAAAAGCCTGGAAAGACGCTCAGCCCGGCTCGGGGCTCTTGGATCCGAGTGAACGCCGTATCGATCGTTCCGTGGATCCCGCCGAACAGGCCGCGGCAGACCTGCGTGCCGCACGCAGCCTTTCTCGGGCCTTCCAGCGCGTGGCCAAGGACGCGGAGAATTCCGTCGTCCACATCGTCGCCAAGGCGTATGTCCCTGAAGTGACCGGGTTCGGTTTCTTTGCGCAGCAAACCGGCCGCAAGGTCCTCCGGGATACAGGGTTGGGCTCAGGTGCGATCGTCTCGACCGACGGGCTCATCCTCACCAACAACCACGTCGTCGCAAACGCCGCAAAGCTCGATGTCCGCCTCCGCGACGGCCGCGTGCTCGAAGGCCGAATCTTGGGCCTCGACTCCGCCACCGATCTCGCCGTCGTCAAGATCGAGGCCGAGCGACTCACGCCCCTTGGATTCGCCGACTCCGACGCGCTCGAAGTCGGCGAGTGGGTCGTCGCCATCGGATCACCGTTTGGCTTCGCCAACACCGTGACCTCGGGCATCGTCTCCGCTAAAGGCCGTGGGAGCGAGGTCAAGCTCCGCGAGATGAACGACCAGGCATACAAGGATTTCATTCAGACCGATGCCGCAATCAACCCTGGTAATTCCGGCGGACCCCTCCTCAACCTCGAAGGAAAGATCGTCGGTATCAACTCCGCCATCGCCAGTCGTGCCGGCGGGAGCGAGGGAATCGGGTTCGCTATCCCCGCCACCATCGCCACCGCTGTCATGGACGCCATCGTCAAGAACGGTCGCGTCGTCCGTGGGTACCTCGGCGCCTCCTTCGCCGACCTCGTCGGCGCCGACGCCGACGCTCTCGGCCTCGCTTCGGGCTCGGGCGTCCTCATCCGCGACGTTCCCGTCGGCACGCCCGCCGATGCCGCCGGACTCAAGTCCAACGACGTCATCGTTCGCTATCAGAACCGCCCCATGACCGCGCTCACCACCCTCCGCGCCGCCATCGGGCTCACGCCGCCGGGCACCGTCGCCGATCTCGAACTCATCCGCGACGGCAAACCCATCGCCGTCAAAGCCTCCATCGGCGACTACGACGCCGCCCTCAAGGCCGACATCGGCGTCGATGTTCGCACACTGACCCAGGCCCAGGCCAGACGCCTTGGGTACCGAAACGTCTCGGGTGTTCAGGTCACGCAGGTCCGCCCCGGCGGGTTCGCTCAAAAAAGCGGCCTCCAACGCGACGACATCATCCTGCAAGTCGACGGGCAGCGCGTTCAGTCCCCCGAAGAATTCGCCGCCGCCCTGGCCAAAGGGGACCCCACACGTGGCATCATCCTCGGCGTCATCCGAGGCGATGATCAAGGCTCCCTCACCATCCAACGCTGACCCGTCGCCTCCGGTATCGTGCATCCGCCGTGGATCTCGAGCCAAAGCACATCCCAAAGCCCGACGCACTGACCTGGCCCCCGCGACAGGGCCCTCACCTCGATGCGCCGCGAGATCCGCACTATTGGAAACGTCCGGGCAAAGTCGCCGATCGGATGATCGACGCCGAGTCTCTTCGGAGGCCCCCGCCAGCGGTCGATAGCCCTGCCCGACATCCCGCCGCGGTTCCCGCAGGACATCCGTCGGGCCCATCCCTCCGCGAGCGACTCTGGAGCGTCTGGCAAAGCGTCGAAACAACATGGCTCGGGCTCACCGCTTCGACGTTCCTCGAACGCGCTCTCGCGCAGGGCTGGACACCAGACCCTCCGGGTAGCGTGTGTCCACACTGCGCGACTTCGCTCGGTCCATACGAGATCATCGATCGGCCCGATGTTGACCGATGCCCCGCTTGCCTTCACACGCGGCTTCCCTGGGCGAGAGCCCTACGCCTAGGACCCTATCAAGGGCTCATCCGCCGCGCTGTTCATGAAATCAAGTTCACCCGCTGGCGAACCCTCGGGCTCGAGATCGGCCGCCTTCTCGGTGCCGTCATTGCCTCTGAACTCCAGCGAACAGGCATCGACCGCTCTGCCTGCGCCATTGTGCCCGTGCCCACGCCGTGGCTTCGTTCCCTCGTTCGGCAGATCGATCACACCGCAGTCTTGGCTTCAGGAATCCGATCGGTGACGGGACTCCCGATCATCCGGCCGCTTTCCCGAAGACACCGCCCCCCGCAGACCTCCGTCACACCCTCGCACCGGCGCGAAAACGTCCGAGGGTCGTTTATCCCGGTCCCAGGCCGGATTTCACCAGCCTGCCAACTCGTCATCGTCATCGACGATGTCCGAACCACCGGCGCCACCCTTCGCGAAACCTGCCGAGCTCTACGATCAATACCCGGAATAGGCAAAAATGTGGAGATATGGACGGCAGTTGTTGGGGTCACACCCGATCGACGCGATCGAGCAAGGCTTGAGGTTCATCCCGCAGAACTGGGGGAAAGTGGAGTCGAGGGCCGATCATGATGCTCTGTTAGGGTTGCGAGCGGCAAAAAGGCCAAAGAAGGAGTTCGCGAGTCGTAAGCGCAGCATTCGACTGTGGATGGGTCAAAATTCATGGAAAGAGAACGCACCGTGGCTTGACCGGCTCAGGGTGTGCGGTATGCTTCTCTCCCGCCCCACAAGGCGACGAGGCCAAGGCCGAAAGGGCCAAGGTTTCACATCCTCTCTGAAAAGTAAACAGTTGGGAATTGCACGAGAGTGTGCAGCCGCGACGATTCGCCCGATCCACAGCCGCAAGGCCGACTCGGGTGGATGGAAAGACCATTCCTGTCGCGTGCTGATAGATCCCCGACTGGTCCATTGGACCAAGTCGGCGGTCAACAGAGATTCACAGCTCTGTCACACTTTGATTTCGTGTGGAAAACACGGTTCGGCCTCCCCGGCCGACCGTGAGAGAAGAAGTCAAAGCCAATTTATCCGTCGGAAAGCCTCCGACGGATCGCCGGTCGCAAGACCGGCGAAGACCACCTGTGAGGAGAGTAACATTTCTTCACAGGACCAACATGGTCACTCGGTTGAATAACGCCATCGGAAGGGGAGGCCGCAAGGCCGAACTTGAAGGTGGATAACCGGAATTCAATTGAAGAGTTTGATCATGGCTCAGACTGAACGCTGGCGGCATGGCTAAAGCATGCAAGTCGAACGTGCCCGCAAGGGCAAGTGGCGGACGGGTTAGTAATGCGATCGAACGTACCCCGAGGTGGAGGATAGCGGCGGGAAACTGCCGGTAATACTCCATGTGATCTTCGGATGAAAGGTTTACCGCCTTGGGATCGGCGATCGTCCTATCAGGTAGTTGGCGGGGTAAAAGCCCACCAAGCCTAAGACGGGTAGCGGGTGTGAGAGCACGGCCCGCAACATCGGAACTGAGAACTGTCCGGACTCCTACGGGAGGCTGCAGCAACGAATCTTCCGCAATGGGCGCAAGCCTGACGGAGCAATGCCGCGTGTGGGATGAAGTGCCTACGGTATGTAAACCACTGTCAGAGAACAGAAACACTGATCGTTCTCAAAGGAAGTGGCGACTAACTCTGTGCCAGCAGTCGCGGTAATACAGAGGCCACAAGCGTTAGTCGGAATCACTGGGCTTAAAGGGTGCGTAGGCGGTCTTCCAAGCGTCTTGTGAAAGCCTCCGGCTCAACCGGAGAACAGCAGGGCGAACTGGAAGACTCGAAGTTGGTAGGGGCTCACAGAACTGTCGGTGGACCGGTGAAATGGGTAGAGATCGACAGGAATGCCGATGGCGAAGGCGGTGAGCTGGGCCAATCTTGACGCTGAGGCACGAAAGCGTGGGGAGCAAACAGGATTAGATACCCTGGTAGTCCACGCCGTAAACGATGTACGCTAGATCGGTGCGGGTTTGACCCCGTATCGGTCGACGTGAAAACGATAAGCGTACCGCCTGGGGAGTACGGTCGCAAGGCTAAAACTCAAATGAATTGACGGGGGCTCACACAAGCGGTGGAGCATGTTGCTTAATTCGAGGCAACGCGAAGAACCTTACCTGGGCTTGACATGGCCGGATTAAACCAGCGAAAGCTGGTGTAGGCCCGCAAGGGTACAACGGTCACAGGTGCTGCATGGCTGTCGTCAGCTCGTGCTGTGAAGCGTCGGGTTAAGTCCTCTAACGAGCGCAACCCCTATCGTTAGTTGCTCAGAGCAATCTAGTACTCTAGCGAGACTGCCGGTGTCAAACCGGAGGAAGGTGGGGATGACGTCAAGTCCTCATGGCCCTTACGCCCAGGGTTGCAAACGTGCTACAATGGTGCGTACAAAGCGATGCAAGAGCGCAAGCTGGAGCAAATCGCAAAAAGCGCACCCCAGTTCGGATTGCAGGCTGCAACCCGCCTGCATGAAGTCGGAATCGCTAGTAATCGGAGATCAGCTACGCTCCGGTGAATGTGTTCCTGAGCCTTGTACACACCGCCCGTCACGTCATGGGAGCCCGGGGTGCCCGAAGCCGCCATATTTCAGTGGTGTCTACGGCAAAACGGGTGACTGGGACGAAGTCGTAACAAGGTAGCCGTAGGAGAACCTGCGGCTGGATCACCTCCTTTCTAAGGGATTTCCTTGGACATGCCATATCGGAGACGCCTCAAAACCGACGTGAAGTCGGCCTCGGGCATAACAACCTCCGGTCGGAGAGAGATCTCCAGCATGAAACCGTCAACACACTCTCGTCCTTCTACCCCCGATCGATAAGCCGCCCCTAGGACGGCTTCTCGGTCTGGATCGAAGGATAGTCATTCGGTAACGATGTACGAAGCATTCCCAACTGTTTGCGATCTACGGAGTCATCCTCCCGAGACACCCGCGAGAAATCGCGGGTGTTTTCGTTTTCGCTTTCTCATTCTCTTCGAGCCCTTTTCGGTCTCGCCCATGCGAGCATCTCCGATTTACGCCCGAACGTCCAGCACGCGCCCAGCCACGATTCCAGTCACCGCGATGTTCTTGTCTGCCGGATGACGGTACATCGCCATCGGCGACGTTCCCGTTTCAACCGCCGATCGGATCTCGGTCGTCGGGTCAACAGACACCCGCGCAGCCACAAGTCTGCGGATCGATGGGCTTGCGTCATCTGTTCGCGTACGCACCGGCGTGGTCTTGGCCGACGTGCTTTGCACGGGAAATCGCAATCCGGTTTGGGAAATCGAGTCCATTCGGGCTCCCGCAGGGCGTTTCGAGTCTCGCCCAACATACCCGATCAATCGACCCACGCCCTGTTCAAACATGATCCCTAGGAGTCATGCCGCGTTATGGGGCGTCGCTGCCGTCGCACGCTGCACCAGGCTGCTCCAAGGTTTCAATTCGTGCCACTTTCAGATTCCCTCGGCGATCGTTCGGGCGAGCACCGCCCCGGCCGCCGGGTCGAGCTTGCCAGCGCCCCACACGATCCCCAGCCCGCTGCCATCCTCATGCCTTGGGATCACGTGAACATGGACGTGAAAGACCGCCTGGTGGGCGCTGGACCCATTGTTCTGCAGCAGGTTGTACGCTTTGCATCCTGTCGCAGACATCACCGCGCGGCAGATCCGCGGGAGCGCCCTCCCCAGGGCGGCAGCGGAGTCATCAGACAACGCGTCCAACGTCGCTGCGGGCTCCTTCGGGATGACCAAAGTGTGCCCGCGACTGAGCGGAAAGATGTCCAGAAATGCGAGCACATGAGCATCCTCAAACACGCGATGGCACGGGATTTCCCCGCGGATGATCTTCGAAAAGATGGTGTCGGCCATACCCGAGGATATCAGCCGTCATGGCGTCCCTGAAACCGCACTGGCGCACAATGCTGTGTGCCGCGGGCACGTCCGGCAGTCCGAAAGCCAATGAGCAAGGCGCCCGAGCGTGTTCGGGAAACGGTCGTGTGCAATAGATAGAGGATTTGAGACGTTTAGCCCGATCGGTAGTGAGTTGGCACAAAGGAGTTTCTCGATGAAGAATCGCGTGTTCGGGATCATGATGGTGTCTTTGGCGCTGGGTGGTTTCGGCGCTTCGGCGTTGGCTCAGGCCGGGGACAAGCCCGCTGGTCAGCCCGCAGGCGAAAAGCCCGCAGCACCGGCACGCGGTCTGCGTCCGGGTGGTGGCGGTGGAGCCGGCGGTGCAGGTGGCGGACAAATGACCGGTGAGAAGTCCAAGGCCGCCTGGGAAGCCCAAGCCTCGGGCGTTGCCAAGCGTCTCGGGATGAACGACGAGCAGACCAAGGGGTTGGTAAAGGCGTATCAGGACGCGCGTGAGAGCTTCAACGCCGAATCTACAAAAGCACGAGAAGAGGCCGTGAAGAAAATGCGTGAGGACCGCGAGAAGAACCCCCAAGGCGGGGACGCCAACCCTCGTCGCGGCGGCGCGGACATCCAGAAGGCGATGGAAGAAGTCGCCAAAAAGGAGCGCGAGAAGTTTGAGAAAGCAATTCCCGGTTCCATCTCCGGCGACCAACGCAGCAAGGCCGTTGCCTCGCTCGGTGCATTCGCCCGAAATTGGGACGGACTCGCCGACACCATGCTGGGCATGAAGCTCGACGCAGAGAAGCAGCAAAGAACCGCCGAGGCGATCGAAGACTATGTGATGGCGGTCCAGAAGCTCCGCCCCGTCGGTGGTCCTTCAGCCGAGGTCGACGACACCGCACGCGAAAAAGCCCGCACTGATATTGAGGCGGCTCAGAAAAAGTTCGTCGACACCATCAAGGGTTTCCTCACCGAAGAGCAAACCAAGAAGCTCGATGACGCCACCAAGCCCGGCGCACGCGGCGGACGCGGCGGCGGCGCAGGCGGTGGGGGCCGGGGTGGCGCGGGAGGAGCTGGTGGTGGAGAAGGCGGCGGCGCCGGCGGTGGCGATGCCCAGCCCCGTCGCGCTCCCCGTGGCAACGGCGGAGGTGGCGGCGGTGGTGGAGGTGGCGGCGGTGGTGGAGGTGGCGGCGGGGGGGGCTTCTAAGAGCAAGCCGACCGCTTCAGATTGATTCCATCGACCCGGGGCCGCCGCGAGAAATCGTTACGCGTCCCCGGGTTGCTTTTCAATCGCACACTGCCGACACCAACTGCATCGTGTAGTGCATCACGGATCGAGCGTGAACGCGCACGTGCCACGGCACCCGGCGAAGATCCGCGATCACCCGGAACCCCGGCACGCTCGCCGGATGCGCACCGCGCGTCAGCAGCCGGACCAACAACTCGTCGCTCCGACCTTCCTCGAACCCTCGCGGCGAATGCCCACCGATCCACGCCTCGATCGGTGTCACGCCCGAGCTCCAGTCGAACGGCGTCGAAATCGTCAACACCCCGCCGCCCGAGAGCATCTCGCTCGCTCGGTGCAAGAAACCAAGCGGCGACGCCACGCAATCGAGCACGTTGAACGCCGTGACGCCCGCGAAGCCCGACCCAGGCACCGCGGTCCTGCCCACACACGGAGCCAGCGCGTCCATCATCCAGAAATCGGCACGAGCCGAGGACTCGCACAGGCGCTCTGGGATGTCGAACCTCCTCGTTTCGTACAGCATCCCCATCGATCGCTTCTGATACGACACGCCTGGAGCGCGGATCAGTCCCTGTGAGAATCGCAACGATGCCACGTGCATGTCGATCCCGAGGACCAACCCAGACTCGAGCGATGAGGCGATTTCGAGCGTGGATCTGCCCACGCCGCAACCCACGTCGAGCACGTCGCCCGCGCGAGGGAGACCTCCGGCACGTCGCGCCGTCTCAACGATCCGGGCGATGGCCCCGGGTGTGGACTCGCCATCATCTGCGGTAGCGCCTTGGTCAAACTCGCCGAAGTGGTCCCACACCGCGCCGGACAGGTGCTGCAGGTTGGTCAGATCCCACGATCCCGGGCCCGCCGCCTCGGCGAGCACGCCGTCAATCTCGGGCGGCAGGTCGCTGCGCCGCGCAAACGCCGAGTGATTCTTGGAAATGGTGTCGCGAACGTCGGCGACCAGTACAGGCACGCCGTCAATGATCGGGTATTCCCGCTGGCACTCGCGGCTCGAACACCGCAGTAGACCCTGTGTGATCGAACGGGAGTCAAAGACCGCCCGCATCGCGACCGATAGGGAGGCCCGCTCGCCCCGCGAGAGGCACGCCGGGCATACCGGCGCAAAGTGCTCGAAGTGTGAGAGTTTCACCGGCTGCTCGCCCTTCTGCCTCTCGGGCGTTCTTATCCGCCGATGCTCACCGTCGGGCACCCCGGGGGCATCACCTTCCCGACCGGAGCGGGAATGGGCGCCACACAGGTCAAGTGCGCAGTCATATCGTTGACCCGGGCCGCGGGCAACTTTCCGATCATGACCGTGGTCGAACCCATCGCGATCATCCCAGGGCCCGCCGGGACGCACGTGGGCAACATGCACGGCGCGGACATGTCCGTGACCCTCGCCGCGGGCATTTTCCCGATCATGACCGTCGGGCACCCCGGTGGAATGATCGTGAGCGGCAGCCCCGGATGCGGCACGGGCGTGGGCACCGGCGCGGGCGGATGGATCGGCGCATGGCAGTGGGGCGCGTCCTGTTTGATCATGTCGCCCACACGGGCTGCGGCTGGCATCAGGTTCCTTTCGTCACGACTCCTCGCGTTTCCAAGACGACCAGGGCATTCTATCGAGCGATCCGCAGCACAGAGCGATCGACGCGCACTCGGACTGACGCCACGCCTATCCTGAGCGTGATGCCCGCACAAGCAAGACCCGGAGATCGCGAGCCTGCGCACACCTTAGCGAATGTGCCCGCCGCCACCCTTGCGGCATCCCAAACTCGGCCCGCTTCGCTTGCGATGCCCTCGGGACGGCGCGTCGAGATCGCCAGCGGCCCCGCTGGCGATCAGATCGAGGTTCGGTCTCCGGACGGGATGGTGGAAATCCGCATCGCGCTCACCGCCCAAGGACCGGTGCTTTCGGTCTCGGGCGCCAAGCTCGAGATCAACGCCACCGAGTCCGTGACCCTCAATTGCCGCGACCTGGCCATCAACACCACGGGGTCGATGAACCTTTCCTCTCAGGGCTCGGTCGGGATCCACGCGCAGGGCGAGGTCGTCGTCCAGTCGCAGGGCAACACCAACATCGACGCCCAGGTTGTCAACCTCAACTGCGGTCCCCGCGACGGATACAACGACGACGCACTCCCGAAGTTCGAGTTGCCGGCCATGCCCTCTTCGACGCCTACTCCCGTCGCCGACGGCCCGAACTGCTGCGGCCACTAACCCGCGCAGACATCGTGGCTACCGTCGCCCACGATGGACCAGGCTCCCGTAAATCCTGACCTTACCTACCCGGCGCGATCGCCGATGATGGAGTTGCTCGCCGTCGCCGGGCCCACCGTCGCCGCCACGACCAGCTACACGCTGATGACCTTCACCGACAAGTGGCTCGTCTCGCGTCTCGGGGCTGAGTTTGTCGGCGCTCAGGGCAACGGCGGGCTCGCCGCCTGGGTTCCTCAATCCATCTGTTACGGCATCCTCGGCGTGGTCAACACGTTTGTCGCTCAACACCTGGGAGCGGGGTATGCGCGGCGTGGTCCCGCCTACGCCTGGAACGGCGCGTGGATCGCCGCGATCTACTGGCTCTGCATCCTTGTGCCGTATTCCTTCTTCCTCCCCAAGCTGCTATCGACGACGGGCATCGACCCCTGGCAGGCTGATCAAGCGGTTATCTACGGGCGAATTCTGGTGCTGGGCAGTCTCCTGAACATGCTCTGCCGAGCATTTGAGAACTTCTTCTACGGGATGCACCGCGCCACCGTAGTGCTGGTGGCGGGCGTCACGGCCAACGTCATCAACCTCTTCGCTTCGGCCGTCCTGGTTTTCGGTAACGGCCCCGTCCGCGAAGACCTGGGGTTGTTCGGTCGCGTATGCCACGCGATCGCATCGTCTTTCGGCATCTCGCCGATGGGGATCGCGGGCTCGGCATATGGAACGGTCATCGCCACCGCCTGCGAGCTCGCCATCCCGCTGGCCATCTTTCTTTCCGCACGCACGCACCGCGAGCTGGGCACCCGGGATTCGTGGCGTCCGTCGCGAGCGCGCATCGTCGAGCTCGTCAAGCTCGGTTGGCCCGGCGGAGTAATGTTCGGAAACGAGATGATCTGCTGGGCCGTCTTCATGGTCTATCTCGTCAGCCATTTCGGACAGACGCACGCCTCAGCGGGGTGGATCGCGCACCAGTACATGTCCCTCTCGTTCATGCCAGCCGTCGGGATTTCGGTGGCAACCACCGCGATCGTCGGGAAGTACTGCGGGATGGGAAAGCACGACGTTGCAGCGGCTCGTTTCTGGCTCGCTCTCAGGGTCGCCGCGGTGTACATGGGCGTGTGCGGCGTTCTCTTTGTCGTGTTCCGACGTCCGTTGGTGATGTTCTTTGTCGAGGCGGGCACGCCCGAGGCACAGGTCGAGCAGCTTGTCTCGCTGGGGTCGATGATGCTCATCGCCACCGCGTGTTTCCAGCTTTTCGACGCCGCCGCCATGACCACCAGCGGCGCTCTGCGTGGCGCGGGCGACACGGTTGTCCCTGGTGTTGTGACGATCGTGCTGTCTTGGACCGTCATTGTCGGAGGCGGTTTGCTGATGGTACGGTTCGCTCCAGGTCTTGAGTCCGTCGGCCCGTGGATAGCCGCTGCCGCGTACATCGCGCTGCTTTGCGTCGCACTGGTGGCGCGATTCGTGTCGGGCTCATGGCGAAAGATCCGGCTTGTCGAGCGGGAGGCCTGAACACCATCGCGGCAGCCCATCCCGATTCCGAACCAGTTGGGTGCACTCTCGCTAGCCCGCGCGTTCGACCATCGTCGTCAGCCGATCCGCGATCTCACGCAGAGAAAGCCCCGCAAAGTCCCCGCTGATTTCGGCCTTGGGCGTTTCTCCCGCATCGATCTGGGCGCACAGCCTCTTGTGCGCCGTCAGCACCGTCGAGTGATTCGGCCGACCCAGTGCCCGGCCGATCTCCGGGAAGCTGTACGTCGTCAACCGGCGTGCGATCACCACCGTCAGTTCCCGCGCCAGCACCACCGTCTTGTGCCTCCCGCGGCCGCTCAGTTCGGCAAACTCAACTCCAAGGCAGCGGCATACCACCGACGCGATCCGGGGCACCGGCACCGGACGGCGAAGACGCCCCCAGCCATCCGGCGTGCTCCCGGATCGTGCCGGGCTCTCGCCCATGCCCAGCGCGTGCTCGGCGGCGATAATCCCGATCTGATCCGCCGCCAGGTCGGGCATGATCAGCCGGATCGCCGCCGCGCGCGTCAGCAGTCCTTCGAGATCGCGCACGCTCGCGCCTTGCGCCACTCCGCTTCGTGCAGGGCCCAGGTTCGATGGGGCCCGATCCGCGAGCAACTGGGCCGCCTGGGGCTCGATTGCGATCCCGCGGCGCCGCGCCAGTTCATGCAAGAGCCGAACCCTGAGCTTGGGCTCGGGGGCGTCGATCCTCGCGACCACCCCGCCCATAAAGCGAGAGACCAACTGCTGCGAGACCTTCGCGATTTCGCGCGGGTGCTCATCGCTGGCGAGCATAATCCGAGGGTGCCCGCGCCCCGTCATCGCAAGCGATTCGAACGTCGCGAGCAACTCCCGCTGAGTCGCCTCTTTACCGCCTAAAAAGTGCACATCATCGATGCACAGCAGGTCGATGTTGCGATGCATCCGGCGGAAGGCCTCAACACCCTGCTGCCCGCCCGTGCTCCCGGGCGTCCCGCGGATCGCGGTTACAAACGCGTTCGTGAACGACTCGGCGGTCGTCAACCGGATCCGAGCCCCCGGGTTGAGTTGCTTGAACCGCCCCGCCGCGGCGTGCAAAAGGTGGGTCTTGCCAACCCCGCATGCGCCATGGATGAACAGAATTCCGCCCGCCCCACCCATACCGGAGCACTCGACGAGACGCTGGGCCGCCGTGTACGCCAGACGGTTCGAGTCGCCGGCAAGAAACTCATCAAAGTTGTGCCTGGGCTCGTTGGGGTCGATCCGCCTCCGGGGCGCGATCGGTACCTCCGTCTCGCCCGCGGCACGCCCGGGGATCATCGCGCCCAGCGGCACTCCCGAGACCGCTGTCCCATCCGTCGCCGCGGTGGAAGGCGGCTCGATATGGATCTTGAGTTCGACGCTGGCGCCGGGCTGCGTCTCCTCGATCTCTGCCGCAGCGGCACGACGCAGACTCTCGCCGAACCGACGCCCGAGCACGTCCGCCAGAAACCCCGACGCGACGGTCACGCTGACCGTGTTTCCTTCAAGCTCGACGCGCGTCTGGCGGTCGAAGTACCGATCAAATCGCTCGCGTCCCACTTCTGTGCACACCCGATCAAGGACCCGCCTGAGCACATCTGCGCGAGGACCCGCTGGTTTTGCGTTCTTCCCCTGGTGCTCGACGGCCTGTGGTTCATCGTGGATTGGACGGGTGAGTTCAACATCATGCACGGCTGCCAACTCCCGCAAAGGCGTGGGGAGAATGAAGGAGAGGTGCCGTCCTGGCCTTGTACGCCGAGGTCGCAACCGTGTTCCCCGATGCGAGCGCACCATGACCCCGGCACCTTCAAAGAAGAAGTGCGGAGCGATCACGCAGTGCTCAGGAAACCCGGCACGAGCCCGGAGTTCGTCGGCCTTGTCGGCCGCCGCTGTGGTCGTCCAACCACAGGGGCAAAGTTAGTGCGAATCACCCACGTTGGCAACGCGGTGATGCTCGTGTCACGCCCGCCCACCGCCGAAAAGCCTCGAAAATCAAGCGTCTGAACGCGATCCGAAAATATCTTCTCCACAACGTCGCGGCCCTTGGGGAAAGTCTGTGGATAACACCCTGTCGATAGCACCCAAGTCCTTGTCCCACAAGGCTTCACGCTCCCCTGTCACTGCTTCTCATGGGCCCGAAGTACGCAGAATTACACCCGTACGGTGTCGATTCGGCGCACCAGAGCCACCCGATCGCCGCAGGGGCGGAACCCCGCCTTTCGGTAGAGTGCCGCTGCCGGCGCGTTCTGACGATCCACAGCGCACACCAGCCAGTCATACCCACTCCGGGGGACGCGCTCGATGATCGTTCGGATCCCCATCGACAGCATCGCCGTGGAAAGGCCCTTTCCGCGAACGGCATGTGAAAGACCGAGGTACACCAGCTCGACCGATCGTTGGTCCGAACACTTTGAGAACAACATGCACCCCACAGGCACGGACTCTCCGGGGCCAACTCCCGCGCCTTGTTCCGTCACGATGAACCACAAGGATGGGTCGAAGTTCCCGACCGCAAGGTGCGAATCGAGCACGTCGGAGGTGTCACGAAGGCCGCAAAGCGCCGGGCAGTCCAACGTCTGCTCGTAGGACGATTCGAGTACCCGTATGAGTACTCCCCGCCAAGACTCCACATCACCCAGTTCCGCGAGAGCCCGCATCGTGAATCCCGCGGGCAGCCCCGCCGCTGGTGGAGGGGGAGAGCCGCCTTTCCCGATCCAGCGGCGGAGATAGACGAGCTCGCCCACGTGCACAAAGCCTGCCCCTCGAAGCGCGTCGACCACCGGCTGATCCCCGGGCTCTGGAAGTGCCTGCAACACGCTGACGTCGACGTTCTTGGTCCGTGCTAATTCTGCGGCGGCAAACTCCAGAACAGCAATCCGCTCGCGACGAGAGGCTTCAGGGCCACCGGGTTCGCCGCTTGCAGGTGTCTCGGAGACGAAGACCGCGGCGGTGCGGCCGCTTGACGGAGCAATCAAGACCGTCTGTCGCACTTCACCACCCAGCCACGAACCGTACGTCCACGTCAGGTCGATCCTGCCTGCCTGGGCCGCGTTGTACAGCTTCGCACCCGCCGATTGCACGTCGGGCAGGCTCTGGCTCACCAGCCGGCACGCGGCCCCGAGCTGCAACGTGGGCGGAATTCGGCCGACCATGACACCTCCCGGCACGCTCTGTGGGCCAGATTCTCGGGATTGTGGAACTGGTGACGTCAAGGAACCGGATCTCTGAGGCACCCGGATTCGGTCGCGCCAAGCGACGTTCCGAGGCCGAATTCGTGATCGTCTGTCCCGGGATGCCTCAGCAGCAAGCTCCGGGAAGAAGGCTCGAACCAGAGATCAGGAAGATCTCTGCATCCAGATCTCCGGGACGGGCGTTTGACCGGGGGTCGAGATGTTGTAGACTAGGAGCCCAAGTTTTCGAGGGTTCATCATGCCGCTTCGGTTTTCGAGCTTCTGCTTTCTTCCACTCGTCGCCACACTCACGCCGTTCATCGGTGTGGGAGTCGTATCGGCGGTGCTTCCAGCACCGGCGCTGGCACCCGAACCCGATCCTATTCCCCGGAGCTGGCAGCTCGACCTCAAGCCCGGGGAACTGCGTTTGGCACGCCTCCAGAGGCCCGATGGTAGCGTCGCTGCATACTTCTACATGTCATATCGGGTGACCAATAAGACCGGAGAGGACGTCCTCCTCGCACCAAGCTTCGAGCTTGCAGACGGCGAGGGAACTGTTCTGCGGTCTGGACGCGGTGTGCCACTTGACGTTTCAGACGCCATCCGCAAAGAGCTTGGAAACCCCCTGATCGAAGATCAGATCTCCATCTTGGGCATGCTGCTGCAGGGCGATGAAAACGCCAAGGACGGGCTCGTGATTTGGCCGGCTGGGTCGCTGAGCTCCAGCGAACTGACCGTCTACGCCGCAGGATTCAGCGGCGAGGTGAAGTTCGTGTCGGCCCTGAATCCCAAGTCCAAACAGCGCGAGCAGGTCGCTACGTACAAAACCCTGAAGCTTCGATACAAGACCGGCGGGGACATGACCAATCGCGGAACCGAGCCGTTTACGCCCTTTGAGCAATCGTGGATCATGCGCTAACGTGAGGTATCTCTTGTCCGATCTTCAGGTGGAAGTCGGACGGGCTGGGGTCTAGCATTTCGACCCGACCCAGAATGGGCGGAGTTTTGTTCGGTAATCAATCGGGCTCCGGTTCGCCGGCGTCCGCTGGGAAGGAAGTTTCGTCATGGCACATAAAAAGGGTCAGGGTTCAACCCAGAACGGTCGCGATTCCAATCCGCAGTTTCGCGGAGTGAAGCTTTATGGCGGAGAAATCGCCCAGCCCGGCGCCATCATTGTGCGTCAGGTCGGTACACCGTTCCAGGCCGGTTTCAATGTCCTCAGGGCCAAGGATGATTCGCTCTTCAGCATCGCAGACGGTACCGTGCTCTTCCGCGGTCGCAAGGTCCACGTGATCCCGACCGACGACAAAGCCCCGTGCCCGACTTGGCTCCGCTGAACGATCGCACCCGCGATCCAAACTCAAGATCGACACGAACACGCCGCACGAGGAATCCCTCGTGCGGTGTTCATTTTGTGCTGAACCACCGGGCTTAGTGGCTCTTCTCGTCGGCCTCGGCGACCGGGGGCTGGTCCGCGTCGCGCTTCGCCAGCGCGTCCATAAGCTCGGACTGCCAGGGGTGCTCTCCCAGCCAATCGACTCTCCCGGAAGAAACATCGCACAGCGCACCGACGACTTTCACTTTGCCCTGGCCCACCAACCCGCGGATCTCGGGGCTCTTGTAGAGGTCGAAGACCGTCTGCCAAACATTTTCTCTGACGGCGATTGCCGCGAGGTCGTTTCCATCGAGCCCGGGATTGTTGCGCTTGGCGCGATCGACCGCCGGCGAAATGGAGGCGATCAGCTTTCCGAGCGACCCGTGGAGCTGCGCCCCGGTGGCTGCGGCGGCCACCGCGCCGCACTTGGTGTGACCCATCACGACGAGCAACGGGGTATTCAGATGCCCAAGTCCGTACTCGATGGTGCCCGTCTCGCTCACGCCCGCGGTGTTCCCGGCAACACGCACCACAAAAACCTCTCCGACGCCGCGGTCGAACATCCGCTCGACTGGCAGTCGAGAATCGGCGCACGTCAGCACCGTCACGAACGGCTTCTGTCCTTTGTCGGCAAGCAACGCCCGTCGCGAGGGTTCGGTGTTGGGGTTGATCGGCTGGCCCGACACCCAACGCTGATTCCCATCCTTAAGCGCCTGGAGCGCATCTTCGGCGGTGGTGATGTCCTTGACGCTCGCAGTGGCGCGAGGTTTGGGTTTGGGCTCAACCACAGGCTCTTCGCCATGGGCATCCTTCGGGGCAGATGCAGCGGGTTTGGCAACGGGCTTGGGCGCCGCCTTGGTCGTTGACTTTGCCGCCGGCTCCGCGTGTCCGGTGCTCGGGTGGCTGTCCTTGGGCGGATCAGCGATCATCCCGAACCCGCTCGCAAGAGCGATGGCAACCGCCGTCAGAGCGCCGCCCGCAGCGGCGCACAACACACTCGATTTCTTCATCGGCAAAGCTCCCCTGGTGCCGCGACGCGCGGACTCACGGGGGATATCGGCACTCCCCGCGAGGCACTTTGCCGATGCGCGATTCCGCCATCGAAGCGAAGACGGCGACGCGCAAGACGTGCGCGTTCGCGAGGGATGATCGTGCGCGGACCCTCGGCTCGGGCGTCTGCGGGCTTTGGCACGCCGTTTGTGGACAGAACCCGCAATGGACTATGGAATGCATCTTTCGGCGTCGGGCGCTCTCACGGCGATGTACCGCATGGACGTGCTGACGAACAACCTCGCCAATATGTCGACGGTGGGGTACAAAGGCGACATTCCCGTGGCCAAGCAACGCCACGCCGCCCGGATCGAGGACGGACTCGAGATCAGCCCGAACGAGATGATGGAACGGCTTGGCGGCGGCGTTCACCAGGGCAAGACACGCACAGACTTCACGCAAGGCACGCTCATCTCCACGGAGGCAGATCTTGACGTGGCGATCCAGGGACCTGGTTTCTTCCTGGTTCGCGAAGGGCGCAATGGTTCGACGGACTCGCTCCGCCTGACTCGCAACGGGCGACTCACGGCCGATAAGCAAGGAAGGCTCGTCGCAGCGGACAGTGGTATGCCGATCCTTTCGGTGACCAACGATGCGATCTCGATCAATCCCAGGCGTGCCGTGACGATCAATACCGACGGCGCGGTCGTGCAGGGCGGGAAAACGGTGGGGAAGATAAAGATCGTCGAAGTGCCCAACCCACAGTTGCTCAGCAAAGCCGGTAATAGTCTCTTCTCCGCCCCACCGGAGGTGCTGGCGTCGAAGACCGAGGCCCGGGGCGTGATCCGTCAGGGGTTCATCGAGCAGGCTGCGGTGGATCCGCTGCGGGCAACGATGCAGATCTCGACGGCGTCTCGCGAGATCGAGACCAACCTCAGCATGCTTCAGTATTCGGACAAAATGATCGAACGGGCGATCAACACTCTGGGTCGCGCGTCCTAACACACGAGGAGGATCCTCATGGCGATTCTTGCATTGCAGTCGGCGGCCTCGGGGCTCAGCGCCCTGAACACCGCCCTTGACGTCACCGCGAACAATCTGGCAAACGTCAACACCGCGGGCTTCAAATCCAGCCGCGTCAACTTCCAGGATCTCCTCTACGTCGAGCGTGCCCAGCCTGGTGTCGAGAACGCCAACGGTGACCAGCGGCCCATCGGGCTCTACGTGGGTTTGGGAGTGAAAGTCAGCGGCACCCAGCTGAATTTCAGCCAGGGAAGTCCCATCACCGGCAACGACCTCGACCTCATGATCGAAGGGAACGGATTCTTCCGCGTCAAAGTTGAGGACTCACTCGGGGGCACCGCCTACACCCGTGCGGGACACTTCATCCGCAACAAAGACGGCACCATGGTGCTCGCCAGCAGCGACGGGCGCAAGCTCGAACCCAATATCGCCATCCCCGCCGACGCAACCGGCGTCTCCGTGACCGCCGATGGCAAGGTGTATTACACGCAGGCGAACAACCCCGCGCCCCAACAGGCCGGGCAGATCAATCTTGTGACGTTTGTGAACCCGGCGGGCCTCAAGCAGGTCGGCGAGACGCTGTTCGCCGAGTCCGCCGCTTCGGGACAGCCCGTCGAAGGCACTCCCGGGGCCGATAACCGAGGGCGCATCCTGCAGGGGTACACGGAAGGTTCGAACGTGGACCCGACCCGCGAACTGATCGACATGATCCGCACGCAGCGGGCCTTTGAAATGAACAGCCAAACCATCAGGGCGGCGGACGACACCCTTCGGGCCGTCGCGCAGCTCCGCCGGTAAACCGGGCGTTGGCACGTCCGTTGCGAGGTGAGCAGGCATGAACTCGAAGGAAACGCACATGGACGGTCGATCGGTGGAACCGGTCAGCGGCCGTCGGATCTTGTTCTTGGCACTGGCGATGATGCTCAGCCTCACGGCAATCGCGCGGGGCGACGATACCGTCACGCTCCGGGCAGCGGCAGCGGCTTCGCCCAAGGACGCGCTGAAACTGCGCGATGTGGCCGACCTCGAAGGCGACGCCGTCAAACTCGGCGACACGGTTCTCGACGCCGACTGGTCCAAGGGGTCGGAGCCCGGAGGGTGGGTCGCGCTCGACATCGCGTCCGTGCGCCGTGCTCTTGAATCGACCGTCGGCGTGAACTGGAGCAGGCTCGCGATCCGCGGTAGCTCGTGCATCGTCCGTAGGACCGACACCCCCGGGCCTGCCGCGTCGGCGCCGAGCGTGCAAACCGACAAGGCCCCGGACGTCTCGACTCCCGAGGCGGGCTCGGTGCGTTCGATGGTGCTGCCTCGGGTAGCCCAGATGCTGGGCCTCGACGCGGGTTCGGTGAGAATCGGGTACGAAGACAAGGATTCGGCGATACTGGGCACCGCCATTTCAGGCCGGGTGGCAGAGGTGGAGCCCGCCGGTAGCGGGGACCGCGTGCCGATCAACATCCGTGTGTTCGAGGGAGACCGGATCGTGGTGAGCGGCCAGATCAAAGTCTCGGTGCTTGTGCAGCGAGAGTGCCTGATCGTCAAGAGCGCTCTCAAACGTGCCGACACGCTCGCACTGTCATCGGTCACGATCGAGAAAAGATGGGTTGGACCCTCGGTTGACACCGCTGCGGTCGCCGATGTCGGCTCGGTAGTCAAGGCGTCGAAACTGGAAGCGGGGAAGCTGTTGCTCGCCAGCGATCTCGAACCCGCGGTCGTCGTCCGCCGCGGCGAGCTGGTGCAGGTGTCGTGCATCTCGGGCACCATGGTCGTCAAGACCACGGCCCGGGCGACGCAGGACGCCCACAAAGGCGACGTCGTGAAGTTCGAGGGCACGGACAATAAGAAACGGGCGTTCCTCGCGCGAGTGGACGGACCCGGGGTCGCAGTCATGGTGGTCGCGGGTGCCGACGCACTCGCCGGCGCAGCGGAGAAGGCACGATGAATCAGAAGGGCAAACGGATCACAATCACGGCACTGGTCTGCTCGCTGGGATCGTCGGTGCAGGCCCAGAGCCTATTCCGGCCGCGAGACGAGGCACCGCCGCCGGTCTCGAACGACCCAAACGCTCCGCGCGTCCCGCCCAACGACGATCTGCGAGCGGCAAGCATGATGTACATCGACCCGCCCAAGCCGCGTCAGTTCGGTCTTCACGAGCAGGTGATGATTCTGATCGACGAGAACAGCCAGCAGACGAGCAACGAGAGCCTGCAGACCAAGAAAGACTTCAAGCTCGATAGCTCGATCAAGACGCTCCCGAGTCTGAAGGACCTCATCGAGGGAGAGCTGCGCACCGGCGACCGCGACCCGATCGTGACCGCGGGAGCCGAGGACAAGCGCGACTTCAAGGGCGACGGATCGTACTCGCGCAGCGACCGTTTCACGGCACGCATCGCCGCGACCGTCATCGACGTCAAGCCCAACGGGCTGCTGGTGCTCGAGGCCCGCAAAACGATCGCGACCAACGGCGAGACCAAGACTCTCGTGCTCTCGGGCACCTGCCGCCGCGAGGACGTGACCACGTCGAATACGGTCTTGTCGAGCCAGCTTGCGGACCTCGCCATCAGGCAGAACACCGAGGGCGAGCTGCGCGACGCGTCGAGCAAGGGATGGATCTCACAGGTCCTTGAGGCGATCTTCAACTTCTGATCGATCGAGAGACTCGCGCAGTTCCGATATCCTCGACGCTCCGGCGTCGTCGCCGGTATAGACGCTAGCCGTGGGCAGCGCGAAAGCAGAAGTTCCAGCACCGGGAGGCATCGTCGTCGTTTGCGTGTAGCTTCTCTGAGAGGCCTGTCGGGATCGCGTGATCCCGTCCAGGGCGAACAGAGGAGAGATGCATGCGTCAAGTAGCGTTGTGTGCGGCGATCACGGCGGGTGTGGCGTCAATGGCCCATGCCCAGATCGGCGACCCGGTCATCGCCTCGGGCGGAAACGTGATCATCACCGTGCTCCCCAGCACCGCGGGCTACACCAGCTCGCTCTACCTGATGACGGGCGAGGTCGCGACGTTCGTGGCTACCAACCGCGACCTGGGCACAACCATCGATCTGGGCGTGTTCGCGGCGGGCACCGAGTTGATCTTCCGGCTCGATACCCCCGAGAACTACAGCTACTTCACCGGTGCAGCGGAGCGGAACCCCGACGGCCTCGCCCACGCTCGTGTCGACGCGTACAGCGGCTATTCGATCGTCGGATTCGAGGATCTGTACAACGGTGGTGACCTCGACTACGACGACTGCACGTTCCGTTTCGAGAACGTGGTGCCCGCTCCCGGGGCGGCCGCGCTCGCCGTGCCCGCGATGATCTTCGCGGCGCGTCGCCGCCGTCGGTAATCCCGGGCCTTGAACTCAGAATTCAGCATGCCTCGGGCCCGTCGGCACACGCCGGCGGGCTCGAAGGTTTGTAGGAGGCCAGAAGCCCGTTACCGGCGTTTGTCCCGCGTAATCTGCGCGTACGCGTTGTGGTTGTGGATGCTCTCGAAATTCTCGGAGTTGATCTGGTACCAATCGATGCGAGGCTCGCTGTTGAGCGTGACCGCCAGGTCGCGAACGATGTCCTCGACGAACTTGGGGTTCTCGAACGCCCGCTCGGTGACGTACTTCTCGTCGGGGCGTTTGAGGATGGCGAACACCTCGGTGCTCGCGGACTTCTCCAGCATGCTCGCCAGCTCTTCGATCCACAGCAGCTTGGACGTGCGGACCTTGGCCTCGATGTGGCACCGCTGATTGTGCGCGCCGTACCGGCTGATCTCTTTGCTGCACGGGCACAGGCTCGTCGCCGGAGCCATCACGCCCATGACGAAATCATCCGTGCTCGAGGAGTGGTTGCTCTCGCATTCGAAGGACACCTGGTAGTCCATGAGCCCCACACGCCCGGACACCGGGGCTGCTTTCTTGATGAAGTACGTGAACCGTGCCTCGAAGTGCGCGTCGGCCGCGTCGAGCCGTTCGCGGATCGCGCGGGTGATCCCAGGGATCATCGCGGGTGTAATGGGCTCGGCCGAGTGCTCGTTGAGCACGTCGAGAAACCGGCTCATGTGCGTCCCCTTGCGCGTGTGGGGAAGGCTGACGTACATGTTGATCTTGGCCACCGTCGTTTGCTCGCCCCCGTCGCGCGTGCGCAGGCGGACGGGGAACGTCACGTCCTTGACCCCGACGCGGTCGATCGCCACGCCGCGGATGTCGCCGAGCCCCTGCACGTCTGGCATGGATGCGGGAACAGGGATCGATGTGGGATCAGAAGTCATCGAGTGCATCGTAGAACTCCTCGGGATCCGGCGGGCCGCCTCGGCGTCGCTAGTACGCCAGGCACTGCGTGATGGCCTCCGCAATCCGCTTGGAATCGGGGATGTACTCGAGCTCGAGCTTGTAATACGGCATCACGGTGTCAAAGCCGGTCACCCGCTGCACCGGGGCCTTGAGGTGCAGGAAGCACCGCTCTTGGATGATCGTCGCGATCTCGCTGGCCATGCTCGCCGTCTTGGGCGCCTCGCACACGACGACGCACCGCCCGGTCTTCTCGACGCTCCGCACCACCGCGTCGGCGTCGAGCGGATAAATCGTCCGAAGGTCGATCAGCTCAACCGAAACATCCTCGGGGAGACTGTCCATCGCTTTGATGCAGTCGAACACGGGGGCGCCCCACGAGACCACCGTGATGTCCGTGCCCTCGTTGACCACTTTGGCTTCCCCGATGGGGATCAGGTATTCCTCTTCCGGGACCTGCTCGCGGAACGAGCGGTACGCACGCTTGGGCTCGAAGAACACCACCGGGTCGGGATCGCGGATCGCCGACAGCAGCAGCCCCTTGGCGTCGTACGGCGTGCAAGGCATCACGACTTTCAGGCCCGGGGTGTGCGCATAAATCGCTTCTGGTGAATCGCTGTGCAACTCGGGCGCGTGGATGCCCCCGCCCACGGGGACGCGCACGACCATCGGGATCGTCACCGCGCCGCGTGTGCGTGTGCGGTAACGGGCCGCGTGGTTAGTGAGCTGGTCGTAAGCCGGACCGAGGAAACCCTCGAACTGGATCTCGGGGATCGGCCGCATTCCCGCCATCGCTAGACCGATCGCGGTTCCCATGATCCCCGATTCGGCGAGCGGGGTGTCGATCGAGCGATCGGGCCCGAAGCGCTTCTGGAGCCCGTCGGTCACGCGGAACACGCCGCCGTTGAGCCCGACGTCTTCGCCCAAGCAGACGACCCGTTCGTCGCGTTCCATCTCCTGATACAAAGCCTCGTTGATGGCGTCGACGAGGGTCAGGCCCTTCTCTTTCATCATGTCGGTGCGTGGCATGCAGGCTCCGTAGATCGTTCGGGGTCTTGAGCGGATTTCGGAACGGACTTTAGGGCACCCGCCCGGTTCTTTCTGGTACTCCCCGCACTCGTCACGACACCATCCGGTGTCCGTGTGGAGCCCGTTTGGTTCCCGATTCTCCCCATCTGGGGGAGGCGACCCCGATTGGAACCGAGCGAACAATGTCCCGTCAAATCTCGTGGCCGAGTGAGGCCCGCGATCTTGAAAGGTCGCCGAACTTTGGAGTACCCGATGAACCCCGTCCGCACGATCGTCCTGGCCTCCGCCGGGCTTGCTGTTTCCGTCTCCGGAGCATGGGCTCAGAACACGCCCCCGGCCTCAGTGGCTAAGGCGGGCTCACAGCTTTCTGGCTCTGATCCACTCCCGGTGGACGGCCGGATCGTTCAGGGCACGCTGCCCAACGGAATGCGGTATCTCGTGATGAAGCACGCGGTCCCACCGGGTCGGTCGGCGGCGTGGCTTCACGTCTCGTCGGGCTCGCTCAACGAAACCGAGCGTCAACGCGGGGTAGCGCACTTCCTCGAACACATGGCGTTCAACGGGTCGGAGAACTTCCCGCCGGGCACGGTCATCGACTTCTTCCAGAGCCTGGGGCTCACGTTCGGCCGCCATCAGAACGCCAGCACGGGCTTTGACCGCACCAATTACCGCCTCGAGATGGCCGACAACAAGCCCGAGACGCTCGACAAGGCGTTGACATTTCTCTCAGACGTTGCGTTCCGCCTCACGCTCCCCATCGCGGAGATCGACGCCGAGCGGGGGATCATCCTCGAAGAGAAACGCACCCGGCTCGGCGCTCAGCAACGTGTCCAGGAAGCGTGGCTCAAGCGCATGAGCCCGGGTTCGGTCATGGGAGATCGGTTGCCCATCGGCATCGAAGAAACCATCAAAGGCATGAACCGCGACGACTTCGCCGATTACTACAAAATGTGGTACGTCCCTTCGAACATGGTGATCGCGGTGGTCGCCGACATGGAGGCCGTCGAGATCGAGAAGCTCGTCAAAGCGAGGTTCTCGGCCGGCAAGCCCTCGGAACGCCCCAAGGATCGCGATGTGGGCATCAAGCCCAGCGATGTCACCCGGGGCGTGATCATCACCGACCCCGAGCTGTCTCGGGCCACGGTGGCGATCGTTCGGATCGACAACCCCGCGCCCCCGGCCACCACCGTCGGCGGGCTGCGTTCGCAGATGGTCGATCAGCTCGCCGCGCTGGCGTTCAATCGCCGCATGGAGAAAAAAGTCGCCAAGGCCGAGCTTTCCGGGCTCTCGGTGGGCCTCTCGCTGGGCACGTTCTCAAACGTGCTGCGTCTGAGCGAGATCCGCGCCTCGGGCGAACCTGCCAAGTGGGAGGCGATGCTCAGAGACATCACGACCGAGCTTCAGCGCGCCCGCCTCCACGGGTTCGCCGGCACCGAGGTCGAGGACGCCAAGCGCGAGGTGCTCGCGCAGATCAGGGCCGCCTCTGAGACCGAATCAACGCGAAACGCCATCGCGATCCTCGGTTCGTGGGATCAAGCGCTCTCCAGCGGTGAGCCGATCTCGTCTGCGCAGCAGGACCTCGAGCTGGCGAACTCGTTGTTGCCAGGGATCACGCCCGCCGAAGTCGCCGCCGCGCTCGCGTCCAGGTTCGAGACGTCGGCGGTCACGGTGCTGGTGCAGGGCCCAAGCTCCATGAGCCTGCCCAGCGAGGAGGACCTCGCGAAGAAAGGCACAGAATTTCTCGCCGCAAAGCCCGCGGCTCAGGCCGTCGGCGCCCGCCCAACGGCGCTCCTTTCCGAATTGCCCAAGCCCGAGTCGATCGGTGCGCCTCAGGTTCATCAGGCGTCCGATGTCGCGACGTGGACGCTGCCCAACGGCGTGATCGTCCACCACCGATTCATGGACTACCGAAAGAACTCCGTGAGTGTCCAGATCCTCCTCGCCGGTGGCGAGTTGCTCGAGACCGAGGCCAACCGCGGGGTGAGTGACGCCGCGATCCAGGCCTGGAACACCGCCGCGACGTCGAAGCTGGCGTCGACCGAGATCACCGACTTGATGGTCGGAAAGAACACCCGCGTCGTGGGCAATAGCCAGCCCGACGCCCTATCGATCGGCATCGGAGGAAATCCGGAGGACATCGAGACCGGACTCCAACTCGCGTACCTCCTGCTCACCGATCCCAAAGTCGAACAAGCGGCGTTTGATCGCTGGAAGACGGGTCAGCTCCAAGCCCTCCAGAACGTGGATAAGTCGCCCCAGCGGGTGCTGGCCCGCGAAATGCTCCGCATGATCTTCCCCGAGACCGAGGCCCGCGTGCAGTCCATGACCGTTTCACAGGTCGAGGCGCTGTCACGCGACGCCGCTCAGGCCTGGCTCGGCGAGCACATCAAGAACTCGCCCATCGAGGTCACGGTGGTCGGCGACATCTCCCGCGAGCGCACGGCGGAACTGGTGAGCCGCTACATCGCTTCCCTGCCGGCCAGGGCCATCGTCAGCACCAAGACCTACGCGGACAAGCGAGTCTTGAAGCGCCCCGCCGGTGCGCGCACCAAGAGCATCGAACTTGTCACGCAGACCAAGCAGGCTCAGGTCATGCGCGGGTTCTACGGGGCCGATCTCGCCAACACCGCCGACACCCGCACCCTCGCCGCGGCGGCCCAGATCCTCTCCACACGCGTCATCTCCCGTGTCCGCGAGAAAGAGAACCTCGTCTACTCGGCACGCGTCCAGAGCACCCCTGGCGTTCAGTTTCCCGGGTACGGCACCATCAATTTCGGCGCCTCGACCGATCCGGATAAGGCCGATCGCCTCGCCCAGGTCGTGGGCGAGATCTATGCGGAGTTCGCCGCTCAGGGACCGACCGAAGACGAAGTGGATGTCGTCCGCAAACAACTCGCCAACCGGCTCGATGAGCAGCTCAAGGAACCCGGGTACTGGATGAGAGCCATGCAAACGCTCGCCTATCGGGGCGGCTCGCTCTCAGATCCTTTCTCCGAAGCCGAATTTTATCAGAAAGTCACCGCCGCAGAGATCAAGGCGGTCTTCGCGAAGTATGCCAACGCCGGAGACGGGTGGACCCTGATTGTCAAACCCAAGCCCGAGTAACCAAGGTCGCAGCCCGATCAAGCCGACCGCCGTTGTCATGCGGCGGTCGATTTCTTTTTCGGTCGTTCGCCCCCGAACGAACGCGCCGCAGCGCCCGAAGCACCAATCAGATGCCGACCGAGCGGAAACTCTCTCCGCGAGCCGTTTTTTTGCGTGAGAATCGGGCCGACGTCTCGCTTGGGTGGGCGAGAGATCCGTGTCGAGTTCGGGCGGGGGAGTTCGGCTTTGCCGTCCGGAGGGATGTGGTCGATACCCCCGCCCGCTCGCGCGCCCCGAGGCACTCGAGTGCCGCTGTCCTCCGGTAGGTTGGAGGGTTCCGAGGCGGTCTAGGCTGTGGCATGAATATCCCGTGGCTGCTGTCATTCTTCGTCGTTCCCGTGTGCCTGGCGCAACCCACGGTCGGCGACGCGCCGAGCTTGGTGTCGTATTCGCCAGCGGAACGAGCCTCGTTTCTCGAGCGAGAGCGCTCACTACTGGCGATCCCAACTCGGGCGAGTTTGCTGGAGCTTCACCAGATGCTCGCCGACGAGCCGCACGTCGCCGGAACACCGGGCGACCGGCGAACCATCGAAGAAATCGAGTCGAAGTTCCGCGAACTGGGATCGGGCGTCGAGGGTTGGCAAGTCAAAGTCCACGACTTCTACCCGTTGCTCTCGACCCCGGTCGCCGCGGAGCTTTCCATCGTGGCACCCGACTCGTTCGCGCTCGAGCTCCGTGAGCGTGGTCTGGGGGACGCTGCCGCCGAGCGTGCCCGGGGCCCCTTTGCGTACCTCGGGTACGCAGCCTCGGGAGATGTGACCGGCGAGATCGTGTACGCCAACTACGGAACCAAGGCCGACTTCGAGACACTCAAAGCCCAGGGAGTCGATGTGCGCGGGAAGATCATCCTGTGCCGATTCGGCGGGAATTACCGCGGTTACAAGGTTGTTTTCGCGCAAGAAGCCGGGGCCGCGGGCGTGATCATCTACAACGATCCCGCCGACGTTGGGTTTACGAAGGGGGCGGTCTATCCGGCGGGCCCCTGGGCGAGCGACTGCTGCATCCAGCGTGGGTCGCTGCTGGTGACGGGCTACCAGGGCGACCCGCTGACACCGGGTGTCGAGGCGACCCGCGACGCACGCCGGATGTCCGTGGATGATGCGCCGCTCCCCAAGATCCCCGCCCAGCCCATCGGGTACGGGCAAGCCGCGGAGATCATCAAGCGCATGAGCGGCCGGGAGCTTCCATCAGACCTCGCCGAAGCCTGGACCGGCGGCCTGCCGCACCCTTACCGGCTCACCGGTGGTGAGGGGCTTCGAGTTCGTCTGAAGATCGAGCAACGCCGCGAGATCCTGAAGACCTCGAACATCCTCGCGGTGCTGCCCGGCTCGTCGAACGACCCCATCGACCGCGAGCGTCTCGTGATTCTGGGAGCCCATCACGACGCCTGGAACGACGGGGCCGCGGATCCTACTTGTGGGACCATCACCGTGCTCGAGGCGGCCCGGGCCTACGCCGAGCTGGCCAAGTCCGGGTGGCGTCCAAGGCGGACGATCGTCTTCGCGTGCTGGGGTGCGGAAGAACACGGCATCATCGGATCCAGCGAATGGGTCGAGGCCAACGTTGGCGTTCTGGGTGCCAAAGGCGTGGCCTACATCAACCTCGACATGGCGAGCATGGGACCAAAGTTCGGTGCGGGTGCAAGCCCTGAGCTCAAGTCGGTGATCGCGGACGCCGCCGCCGTCGTCCCCCAGGCCCGCGAGCCCGGAAAGACGGTCATCGATGTTTGGAGGCCCGTGGGCGAGACCGAGCCCCCGATCGGCGACCTGGGCGGAGGGTCCGACCACGTTGGGTTCCTCATGCACGCCGGTGTTCCTTCCGCGTCGTTCGGATCCGGCGGGAGCGAAGGGACCAGCTACCACTCTGCCTACGACACGTTGAGGTGGTACTGGAAAGCCGTGGGTGACGACTACGAGCCCGCGCTCATGGTGACGCGTATGACCATCGCGACTGCGGCGCGTTTGGCCGACGCGCCAGTGATCCCCTATGAGCCCGGACGAGACCTCAAGGACTTCGGCAAACACCTCGACAGCATCGCCAAGGCCGCCCAATCGCAAGCCAGTCAGTTCGGCGATGCCCTGACTGAAATCCAAGGGCTCCGCCAGTCCATCTCACGACGGCTGGCGCAGTCTCCGGCCGTATCCCAGGACGTCGCGATCGAGAATGAGATTCGGATGAGGTCTTCTCGGCGGTTTTTCGTCGAAGAAGGATTGCCGGGACGCCCTTGGTTTCGAAACTGGTTTGTCGCCAATGACCAGAATTCCGGATACGCCACGTGGACACTTCCCGCTTTCCGGCGTGCGATTGAGAATTCCAGTGCTCAGGAGTTTCGGGAAGCCGCCACCCGATACCGAATGCTCATCGAACAGGCGAAATAGTCCTAAGTCCTGTAACCATAAGGACCTTAGATGGAATCTCGGCGAACCTCGGCAGGCCTTGCTGCGTAGAGAGAGGAGACCAACCGAGTTCTTCCTCTCTCCTCCGGTGTATCGCCCGCCATTGTCGGGCGATACACTGTTTTTGGAAGACACATGACGACCGAACCCATCGCCAGCTCGAACCGATCGCATTGTCGAACGCCGGTCAACTTCCGGTTCGTCACCATGGTTGCGTTGCTCTCGGGCGGCGTATTTGTTGGTGGCTGCCGTGACCCGCTTCTGACCGACGATGAGCCGCGCAGCCAGTACGATCGGTATGACGCGCTACGCGACCAGCGAGCCCCGGCTCGCGTCGAAGACGCATTTGGCACACAAAAACCGAACCTCCGCGGTCGATTGCTCATCAAGCAGTAGGTGTACGTCTGGTATACATGATCTCGTATGCCAGAGTGAACATCGACTATGAGTTGTGATTGAACGTGATTCGGTCCGAGTTGACCTGGTTTGTGTGAACAATCTGTCAGAAAGTGGAGTCGAAAGCTGAATAATCTCGTGCGGACGCGACGATGGAAGGGGCGCGAACTGGGCCGCCGCGCCTTTGGAACGTAGACTGTTGGGACGAGAACGTATGGCACGCAAGTCCACAACCCGACGCAGCAAGACGACCTCTTCGGACGAGGTGTCGTCGTTCAGCCGTGCGAAACGGATCTGGGTGGCGCTCATCTTTTCGCTGGCGGCCACGACGGGCGTCATGCTCCTCCTTGACCCCACGGCCAAGCCCGGCACCCCGACGGTGCTGATGGAACGCACTTCGCGCCAAACGCTTACGGACACGAAAGCCCCCGCCGGAGCTTGGAACCGCATCGTCCTGATCGATACCAACTCCCCCTTCGCCAACGGCAGCACGCTCCACAAACAAGCGGTCGAGCTCGGCGAGCCCAAGGGCGTGGGATTCCACTTCGTTGTGGGTAACGGGAAGGGCCTCGATGACGGCCGCCCGTACGCCTGCAAGTTCTGGGACGAACAACTCCCTGCGTCATCGATTTACGGGCGCGATGTCGCCGACGGAAGGACGATCGTGATCGCAGTCGCGGGGAACACCGACCGCGACCGGGTCACGACGGCCCAGAGCGAGCGTGTGCGGACACTTGTGCTGGACCTGATGCGCAAGTACGGCATCCGCCCCGAGAGCGTGGACGCATCGCGCGTCGGTCCGGGGTTTGCTTCGGCCGAGCTGCTCGAATCCATCGGCGGATAACCGTCAAAGACCGAAAGATTCCCACGCCCGGGCAGCAGCCCGGGCGTTCTTTATAGAATTCCAACATCGTGGGCTCAGACAGGACAACTGAGCCGTACTCCGTTTCTGATGCATTCGCGTGAATTCGTCGATTCAATAGCCCCCCGGGGGGTGCGTTTCGCCGACGGGGTTTAGCCGGGCTAGTGTTTCGTCTTCCCGGGCCATGTCCACCCTGGGAACGTCCCGGGGTTCTCCGGGCCGCGGTAGGTGCTGTCGCCTCGGGTTTGTATGACGGGAGTTGCCCAAGGGCTTCCCCCGATGACGTGGAGCGTTCGTTCAGATGTCGCGTGTGATGACGGAGTTCAAGAAGGGCGATCAGATCGAGGGCTTCCGCGTCCTCGGCGAGCTGGGGCGTGGCGCGGCCTCGATCATCTACGTCGTCAAAGACCTCAAGAGCGACCACGTCTGGGCTCTGAAGCATGTCGCCAAGCTCGATCCCAAGGACCAGCGGTTCCTTGAACAGGCCGAGGCCGAGTATGACATCAACCGCCAACTCGATCACGTTCGTATCCGCAAGATCGAACGCGTCCTGAAGAAGCGTGCGGGGCTTCTTTCGGGTGTTTCGGACCTTTTCGTGGTGATGGAGCTCGTTGACGGCGAGGCCCTCGACCAGAAGCCGCCTCGGACGTTCGAGCAGGCGGTGTCGGCGTTCGCTCAGGCCGCGGACGCAATGGACTACATGCACAAGCGTGGGTTCGTCCATGCGGATATGAAGCCGAACAACCTGGTGATGACCCCCAGCGGGGATATCAAGATCATCGACCTTGGCCAGAGTTGCAAGATCGGGACGATCAAGGAACGGATCCAGGGGACGCCAGATTACATCGCTCCCGAGCAGGTTCATTGCCGTCCGATCACGCCCAAGACGGACATCTACAACCTGGGTGCGACGATGTACTACCTGATGACCAGGCACAAGGTGCCCACCGCGCTGGCCAAGGGCGATTCGCTCGTGAGCCGGCTCGATGACAACCTGATCGAGAAGCCCAAGCCGGTTTCCGAGCTGAACCCACGGGTGGACAAGCGACTGAACGATCTCATCATGCAGTGCGTCGAGATCGACGCGGAAAAACGCCCCGCGTCGATGGGCGCCGTGGCCGAACGTCTGAACCTGATCCTGGGCGTGCTGCGGGCGCGTGCGGGCTCGGCCAGCGGTCAGTTCCGGGCAATGGAAAGCCGCGACGACTGATCCTCACCCCAAGGCCTGAGATCACAGGCCCGATCGAATGGACGGGCCTTGGCATGGACCTGGCCGGACTCAATCTTCGAGACGCTGGAGCGGTGGTCGCGCTGTTCGAGGCCGGGTCTCGCGCCAATTTCGAGGCTCCGTGCCGCCGGGGATCCATCGACGTCATCTCGGCCCCCGGTCGGCTCATCGCCACGGGCGACCTCCACGACAACCCCATGCACCTCGTCAAACTCGTCGAGGCCGCAGAGATGGGACCCGACTCCACGCCCGGCGCGGTCGGCCCGCATCTGACGCTCCACGAAATCATCCATCCGCCCACGCTGGTCAACGGGATGGACTTCTCGTTCCGCGCCTTAGCTCGCGTCGCCGCGCTCAAGGCGGCCCACCCCGCCCGCGTGCATGTCCTCTTGGGCAACCACGAGCTGGCGCAGGTGCTGGGCACCATCATCATGAAAGACGGCGTCAAAAGCGTCGATGTCTTTAACGACGGGCTCGATTACGCGTACGGCGATCGGGCCCGCGAAGTGGCAGACTCCATCAGGAATTTCGTCTTCTCGATGCCCGTGGGGCTGCTCATGGAGTGTTCGGGCGGTCAGCGGATCTTGTGCACGCACAGCCTGCCCTCGGCCGCTGCGATGGCACGGTTCGACGCCACCATTTTGAATCGGCCCCTGGAAGAACGCGACTACGAGCCTTTGAAGGGGTCGGCGTACACGATGGTTTGGGGCCGCAACCATGACGCCGAACTGCTCGAAGACCTCGTGGAACGCTGGGGGGTCAACATGTTCATCATGGGCCACGAGAAGGCCGACAGGGGGGTGAGGCTGGTGTCGCCGAACCTGGTGATCCTCAACAGCGACCACACGAGCGGCGTGTACCTGCCGATTGACCTCAGCGATCCGCCCGCGTTTGACGAAATACCATCCCGAGTTGTGGGGTTATCTGGGTGACCATCTGCTTGAGCCGAGGAGTTGAGGGGGGTTGGGAAGTGGGGGGAGGGGGTACCAAACGTCAGCCGATAACCGACAAGAAAAAGTGAAGAGTCTGTCGAGAGTTGGCCGGGGGGTGCGGGAGGCACTAAACTGTGTGGACGGGTGTTCTGCCCGTTCCCGAGTGGCCGCCGAACGTTGGTGTGGGAGAGGTGATTGCCGGAGCGGTCTCGGGTGGCGTGCGGTTTGTTGAATCACACGGGCGGCTGCGGTGCCGCCAGAGACCTTCCTGCGAGGCCTGCATGACCCCGAAGAAGACCCCCGCCGACGTGTCCACGCTGATCGCCCGCCCCACACGAACGGGCTTCACGCTCATCGAGTTATTGGTGGTGATCGCGATCATCGCGCTGCTGATCAGCCTGCTGCTGCCATCATTGAGCAAGGTGAGGTCGATCGCCAAGCAGACGGTGTGCGCGAGCACCGTGCGCCAACTGGCGATGGCGGTGGACGGGTACGGTGCGGATCAGAAAGAGTGGCTGCCGGGATCGCCGACGACGAGCGGCGCGGACGCGCATTTCAATCGGAAATTCAATGGTATTGCGATTCAGAGCTTCGACTGGATGGGACCCATCGCGGTATCCATGGGGATGAGTGGCCCTTCTGAAGGGCTGACGAACGCGACAGAGGCCGATCGTGCGGCAAGGTTCGACTGGTACCGCAACAGCAAAGCATTTGGTTGTCCGTCCAACGACATTCAGACTCCGCCGTATGGGAACGGTGTTGACGCCGCATGGACCGCCGGTCGGATGATTTCGTATAACATGTCGACTCAATTTTCGTCAACCGAACAGAGTGATGAAAACGGCGGGACCGGCAATTGGTTGAGTCAGGGCATCGACCGTCGCGGCTACAAACCGATGCTTCATCGTGTCGGCACGCCAATGGCGAAAGTCGCGGTCTACGAAGGGCACCGGTTCGGCTATGCGGACATGGGTCAGCCGGGCTCGCCCCCGACGGGCCCGGACTTTGATCCCGATATTCGAGGGTTCAAGGGCGGAGCCTTCGGCGACGTTGGGCCTTGGTCAAACGTAAGCAAGTCGCTCGATCGCACGCTTGCTCCTGGCGAGCTTCGTTCTCAGTTTCCGGCGACCAACACACTCGACTTCCGGTATTTTGGCTTTCGACACGGTGAAAGGCCAAGGTCATTGATTGGTACGCAGACCAAGCGGGCCTTGGGCAACCTGGGTTTCTTCGACGGCCATGTAGCGACAGTCGATGACCGGCAGGCCACCGATCCCGACTATTGGTTCCCCACCGGCACGCTTCTCAACGTGAACAATCGCGCGCTCCGCACGTGGGAAGGCACGAAGCAGGACTTCCCGAACAAGACCGGATCGAACGGCGTGTACACGACGCGCTAACGCCACGGATCGGAACTGAACCTATGTCGAAAACCCCTGCGGAACGAAAGAAAACGATCTTGGCCGGAGCTGCGGCGGTCGTGTCGCTGGGCCTTCTAGGCTACATGTTGTTTTCTTCCGTCGTGGGAGGTTCCGAGACAGCCGAGTCGATCTCCAGACGCCGCACGTTGATGGACTCGGAGACGAAAGAAGTTTTTCTGGCGTACCCGATCCCTGAAGGGGCCTCGTTCCCACTCATGAACCCCAAGACGCGTACAAACACGTTGTACATCGCAGAGACATGCTATTGGACCAAAGAAGGCGGGGCCAAGAACGAGCCGACCTGGGTCATCCTCAATGGCGTGATGGGTAAGACTGGTCCGACGATTTGTTCTGACTGCGGCCGCACGGTTGTGGCGCACAATCCCAAGCCCCCGGACATGATGAAATAGTAGAAACAGCCCGGAAGTTTCCGGGCTGTAATCGAGCGGCAAACTCTGCATTCCTTAGCATCCGGCCGTGGTGAAATCGACGTCGAAATCGTCGTAGTCGAAGCCATCGACGAACCCATCGCGGTTCCAGTCGGCATCGGGAAGCGTTCCGAGCGTGAACGCGTCGATGAATGCATCGTAGTCGAAGCCATCCACGAACCCATCGAGGTCAAAGTCCGCGTGATGGACCGCCTTGTTGAACTCAAGATGCTCCGCGTCGTCAACGTCGCCGTCGAGATTCAGATCGAGTTCGATCCGATAGTCAGCATCCCCAAGCGTTGCCGAGAATGCACCGGACGGGATGAGAGCGAAGTCGTCGCAATCGGTGACGCCGTCACGATTGAGATCGCCGAAGTTGCCAGCGCCGAGCCCGATGTCGAGCAGATGCTGCATGTACGCGACTTCGTCGGCATCGACGATGCCGTCTTGATCGAGATCGAATCGCGCCGCGAGGTTGTTGGGCCAAGCTTGACCGATGAGGCCTGTGAGTACGGCGATGTCAGTTGATCCGAAGCGACCGTCGCCATCAAAGTCGGCTCCCGCGTCTGAAACTTGGTAGAGCTCGAGCCCGCCTACCGGCGAGCCCACCGTGTTCGACTCTGTAAGTGTTGACTCGAACACACCAGCCGAGACCTCGGTGAGGTTGCGAGACGAGACCTGCGAGCCGACGACAATAATCGCGGCGATTTCGCGTGATGTCGTGACGCCGTTGTGAACAAAGCTCCCGCGAAGCACAGCCATCATCGAGCCGACACCACCGTTCGTGCTCAGGCCGCTGCCATCGACATCGATCTTCCACGATTGAGGCGGGCGGTCGAGCACGTACGTCGTGCCGGCAGAGCCCGACATTGTGATGATCGAATCAGGTGCAAAGCCAGGCGAAGGAAAGCGAATCTGGGCTGCACCCTGAATGTGGACGTATGCCTGGGGCGGGTCTTGCGGAAACTCTGTGCATGGCGGATTCGTGGCGGCATGCATTCCGTCCATACTGACTCCGGGCAGACAGGCTTCTCCTGTGTAAGACTCCGAAGGCTCATTCTCGTTGACCGCAGAATCTACACTCCCCTCAAAGGCAAAGAACGTGTACCAAGCGTTGTCTCGCCCGAGATACGAAGAGATACAGTTCTCCCATGCACGACTCTGAGCAAAGACCTGCGTTGGACAACCCAGAAAGTCCTCATAGACGCGCATCGATGCGGACAGCTCTACGGCTGAACGCACCGAATAGCTTTGTGCGAGACACGACGATGCGCTGCATCCCATGCCAGCAAGAACTGCAAGCTGCCCAATCCGATTCTTCATCATTTTCATGCCGAATCTCCTGACGACGCCATGTCGCCAATACTTGATACCCCCCCCCCCCCCCCCCCCCCGGCTGCAGCTTCCGTGGCAAATATTTAGTAAGTTCAGTAGCTGTAACATATTCCGCGAGTGCGATCTGCGTAAGCAGATCCGATGCCGCCGGTTTCGGCATTTGAGGGCTTGAAATGAGCGGTCTGGCGGATCGCGCTTGTTGCCATTCCGATGTTCGATGCGGTGGGGGCGTCTCGTTCCCGATGCTTGACCATCTGGGATTCGAGCCATGCGTATGAGTCTTGTGACAGAATCGATCCGTGCGGTGCTCGGGCTTGGGGGCGTGACGCCCACCGCCACTGATGAATTCGGAGGTCCGCCGAACTTCAGGTTGGCGTGCCTATGGGGTTGCTGACGACGACATCGGCGCTGGCTCGCAGCGCGGTGGACCACCGGCGAAAGGTCGGCTCGGCGACGGCATCGAAGAATTCCTTGGCCACGGCCGGGCCCCAGCCTCGAACGCCCGTGGTTTCGAGGATCTCCCAGCGGGCCCAGCGGACGCCGGCCGGGGCGTCGACATACACCCGCAGGTGTGCGGCGTCGGCGGCCGGCGAGTGCAGCGCGTGCAGGCCTTCGCACACCACCAGTTCGCCCGGTGCCGGGGCGGGGATCGGTCGCTCGCCCTCACGGCGGTGCGTGTGGAACGACCACACCGGGATCATCGCGGGGTTCCCCGAGGCCAGAGCATGCAGGTCCGCCGCCAGCCGTGCGAGGTCGGCCAGCTCGGGGTCGTCGCGCCGCTCGTAGGGGACGCGGTCGTAATCGGGCAGATAGGAATCGGTGGAGACGATACACGAGGACAGGCGTGCCGCGAGGGTCGACTTCCCGGCGCCCACTGGCCCGGTGATGGCGACAACGCGTCCCGATCGGCCCGCCGCCAGGTCGCGGATGGCCTCGGGGGCGAGGGACCACTCAACGGTGATCGGCTTGCGGTCGTGCATGGAAACAGGTTAGTCTGCGTTCCACATGCAGCACTGGCAAGGCCTTCTCGGGATCGTCGCGTTCGTCGCCTTTGGGTATCTGTTCTCGGCCCGGCGATCGGCGATCAATTGGCGGGTGGTGATCTCAGGCGTGCTGCTGCAGGCGTGCCTGGCGTACGTGCTGCTGCGATTCGAGCCCGCGGTGCGCGTCTTCGACGCCTTTGCCTCGGGGTTTAACACCGTGATCCGGTCGGCGGACGCGGGGATCGAATTTCTGTTCGGGCCGAATCTGTCCAACCCCGGCGGGCCTTGGGGGTTTGTCTTCGCATTCAAGGTGCTGCCGGTGATCGTTTTCTTCGCGGCGCTCATGAGCGTGCTGTACCACCTTCGGGTCATGCAGGTGGTGGTGGCGGGGGTGGCCTGGGTGATGAAGCGGGCCCTTGGCCCGGGCGTCACGGGCTCAGAGGCAATCTCGGCGGCGGCGAACATCTTCGTGGGCCAGACCGAAGCCCCTCTGTTCGTCAGACCCTTTCTGCCCGGCATGACCCGTTCGCAACTCATGGCGGTCATGGCCGGCGGGTTTGCCACCATCGCCGGCAGCGTGATGGCGGCGTACGTGGGCATGCTGGGGGGCGAGTCCGACGAGGGGCGGATCCTCTTTGCCAAGCACCTGATGACCGCTGGAGTGATGTCGGCGCCCGCGAGCTTCGTGATGGCCAAGCTGCTCATGCCCGAGACGCAGACCCCGCCCGCAGAAGACCTTCCGAGCTTGTGGCGGCTGCCCCGTTCGACGCGCAATGTCGTGGATGCAGCGGCCGCCGGGGCCGGGGACGGGCTCAGGCTTGCCCTCAACGTCGCGGCGATGCTCGTCGCGTTTGTCGCTCTGCTGGCGCTGCTCAACTTGCCGGTGGGGTGGATCGGTTCGAGGCTCGGGGCTGACGGGGTGACGATCCAGGGCCTCCTGGGCGTGCTGATGAGGCCCGGTGCGTGGCTCATGGGTGTTCCGTGGGTTGATACGGGGCCGATCGGGGCTCTGACCGGTGTCGCGGTCGTCGCGACGGAGTTCGTCGCGTATGTCGATCTGCAGAAGCTGATCCAGACGCAGGCGGTCGACAGCCGATCGGCCCAGATCGCGACCTACGCGCTGTGCGGGTTCGCCAACATCCCCTCGATCGGGATCCAGATCGGCGGGCTAAGCGCCCTGGCTCCCGAACGCCGCGGCGACCTGGCCTCGCTGGCACCCAGGGCCATGGTCGCCGGGCTGCTCGCGTGCTGGATGACGGCGGCGATCGCCAGCGTGTTCATCCCCTGACGCCTCGCAGCGCGTCACGGAGTTGCTCCACCGTCAAGGAGTGCCCCGGCGGTACCACGCTCGGAGCGATGTCGGCGAGGGGATCGAGCACGAACAGCCGTTCTGCGAATCTCGGATGCGGGATCGTGAGCCCGGGTTCGGCCACCATGCGCGACCCCCACAGGATGAGGTCAAGGTCCAGCGGTCTCGGGCCCCAGCGGACTTCGGCTTCCCGTTCGCGGCCCGCGGCCCGCTCGGCGGCGTGCAGAAGGTCGAGGAACGCCGCCGGCGCGAGCGAAACTCGGAACTCGGCCACAGCGTTGAGAAAGTCGGGCTGCGACTCAACCCCTATGGGCTTGGTGCGGTACGTCGGCGAGCGGGACACGAGCCGAACCCCGTCGCGTGCGGCGAGGCGATCGAGCGCTCCATCGAATGCGGTGGCGACGTCGCCCAGGTTGCCGCCCAGAGCAACGAAGACCCGTTCGCTGGTGGAGGAGTCGGCATGCGGAGGCGATGGAAGCACACAGAAGCAAAGCACCCCGGCGTGTCAAGACAAGCCGGGGTGCGGGTCAATTGCGTTGTGTCGGGGCCGAACGGTTAGTCCGGGACGGGTTCGAGGTCGCGCGGGCGGTGCTGCATCTGGGCTTTGAGGCGCAGCAGGATGGAACTGTGCATCTGGCTGACGCGGCTTTCGGAGAGGTCGAGCGTGGCTCCGATCTCTTTCATCGTCATGCCCTCGTAGTAGTAGAGGATGACGATCAGCCGTTCGGCCCGTGTCAGGCCACGGGTGATGAGGTCCTTCAGATCGCGGCGTTGAGCCTCGCTCGAAGGGTTCGACTGTGTCCCATCGCGGATCACGTCGATCTCACGGAGGTCGCGGCTGCCCTCTGAACTAAAGCAACGCTGGTTGAGGCTTCTCGTATTGACGGCGAGGCTGTCGCGCTTGATTTTCTCGAACTCTTCACCGGCAAGCCCGAGCCGCGAGGCGACCTGGTCGTCCGTGGGGGAGACCCCGGTGGCCATCTCGATGTGCTGGCGGGCCTGTTCAAACTTGGAAGCGCGGTGGCGAACCAGCCGCGGGACCCAGTCCATGAGCCTGAGCTCGTCGAGGATCGCTCCGCGGATGCGTGGAGCGCAATACGTCTCGAACTTGACTTTGCGTCCCAGATCGAATGCGTCGATCGCGTCCATCAGCCCAAAAACCCCCGCGGACATGAGGTCCTCGACGTCCACCTCATCGGGCAGACGGGTGTGGATCCTCTCGGCGTTGTAGCGCACCAAGGGGAGGAACTTCTCCATCAGATAGTTGCGGATCTGACGCTTGCGGGGCGTGTCGTCGTCGGTACCCTGATACTCGGTCCACACGTCGTTGATCGGACGCGAGTCGAGAGACGACTTCGAACGTGAGGACTCCGCTTTCCTCACCAGCTCACGGCCGGCAAGGCGTGCAGAAAGTCGTGAACCGACCCGTGTGGTCGCCATGGTCCGCTCCTTGAACCTACGCACGGTCGAGTGTCTGCTCCGCAGTTTCGACCGTCGGGACATCCATATCCCGGATGCATTCCATGCACCCAACATCATTCATAACAACTTTTGTCCAGTCTGTGCTCACAAAAAGTGCGTTTACGACACAATTTGCCCGATTTGGGCGGAAGGATTCCCCGCAGAGCCGGAGTTTTCCACTTTTTCGATTGTGGATTTCTCTTGTGTCAGGCTTGCACGCTGCCCCGATAGGTAGCGATCCAAGATCGATTCGCTGATTGACCCGATCACACCCCCAACAAAATAGGCAACGATCATCGCGGCAAGGGCTCGACCGAGAACTGCGGAACCCTCTGCGCCGTTCAACAAGCCCGACAGTGCGGCCACGCCGAACGTGGACAAGCCGAAGCACGCCGCGATGACTCCGGCGGGTGAGACGTATGCGTGAGCTCGTGCGGCGGGTGCGTCCAATTCGGTTCTCCTGTGGACGGATCGGGCTCATTCGTCTTTGAAGGGCACGAGGATGAGCGCAAACAGTGCCGCGATCGCTCTCCGAGCGTGGGGCGGCGGTACAGAAGGATTACTCCGCAAAGGGCGTACCGAGAATTCGGCGGGCCAGCGAGGCCGGGTTTGCTGGTTCGAGGTCATCAGGAACGTTGGGGCCGGCAGACATGGCTCCGATCGGCTTGCCGGTGTCGAGCACGCCCAAGAGCCCACCCAAGGCTGGTGCCTCGTCGAGGCGGGTCAGGATTTGGTGTGTCGGAGAGAGCGCTGCAAAGGCACGCGACAGAATCCGGAGAGTGTCACCCGAGCACGAACAAGGCAGAACGAGATGGGTCTGGAGTAGGCCCGACTCGGCGAGCCCCTCGGATGCGGCTCCGAGGACGTCTGCGAGAGAGGCCAAATGCTGGGATGAACGCCACGTGAGGCCCGGCGTGTCAATAAGGATGAGATCGGCCTGAGCGTCGTTCAGCGCGTCGGCGAGCTGCCCTTTGGTTGTGGCGGCGAGGAAGGGAACGTCGAGGGCATCGGCGTAGGCGCGGAGTTGCTCGGCGCCGCCGACTTTTTGGCGGTCGACACTGATCAGTGCTACGGACTGGCCCCTGCGGAAGCGAGCTGCCGCGGCCATCTTGGCGATGGTCGTGGTTTTGCCACTCCCGTGTGGGCCCACGAGCACCGCGCGGGTGCCCGCCTTTGGAAGCTCTGCGGCGCGGGGCAAGAGTGCCTCGATCGCGACGAGGGCGGCGTGCCTGACGGCGTTCTCGTTGCTCGATTCCTGGTGTGTCAGGCTTTCGCGTGCGCGCTGCACGATGGTCTCCGCAGAATCGAGGTCCGCGCCCTGACCAAGGAGCCGGTCCAGCAACGCTGCCAGCTGCGGTGGGAGCCCTAGGGAGACCCCGGGCCTGCTAGAAAGAGACGAACGCACCAGTCGGCGAAGTCCGGCAAGCTCGGAGAGAAGCCGCGACTCAACGGGGCCTCCCTCGATAGGAGCAACAATGGGCGCGGGGAGCACGGGCCGACGGGGAGCGGCGGAGGGAACAGCCTTGATCGCGGGGTCGGTTTCCGGGCGGGAGGAGCTTTGTTCCCACGTGATGGGTGTGAACGACCCGCCTGGGGCTAGGGGTTTCGAGATGCGTGGGCCGTTCTTGCTCGCCCGCCCGGCGACGACCTCGATCTCTCGATCGCCACGAGGAGTATTGACGGCGCGAGTCTTCACGACGACGGCGTCAGGGCCCAAGGCGGCCTTTACGGCGGCAACGGCCTCGGCGACGGAGCGGGCTCGAAAGGTGGTGGTATCCATGGATCAGAGTTCCAATGTGAGCAGAGATCCGACTAGGCGGCGGTAAGCTCTGCTTTTGGCGAGGCCGGCGTTTCGGAAGGGGGAGTGATCAGCGCGAGTGACTCGACTTCGACGCCCGGGGCGATCTCGTTATATCCCAGCACGGCGGCGCCGGAGACGACGGGATCGAGCACCTGGCGAACCACCGCGCGGACCTGTGGGCTCGAGATGACCACCGGCAGGCTCCCTGCATCGGTCACGAGGCGGAGGCCCTTGGCGATGCGTTCGGCGATCAGTGTTGCCACTCTGGCCGGCATGCTGACGATCGTTCCGCTGGGACCGCGGTCGATGTACGCGTTGATCTGGTCTTCGAGACCGGGATCGAGGGTGACGCAGAGGAGCTTGGGCTTGCCGCCGGGAGTGGAGGCGGGCGTCGCGTATTGCGTGCAAATGGTGCGACGCAGAGCGTTGCGAACGTATTCGGTAAGCACGTCGAGGTCTTTGGTCTTGGGGCCCCACTCGGCGACGGTTTCAAGGACGGTCTCGAGGTCGCGGACCGGAACGCGCTCACGCAGGAGGTTCTGCAGCAGACGCTGGAGCTCGGTTGCCTTGAGGATCGCGGGGACCGTCTCTTCGATCAGCTTGGCGGCCCTGGGCTTGAGCTGCTCGAGGAGGTTTCCGACCTCATCTCGGGTGAGGAGTTCGTCGGCGTGCTTCTTGACCAGCTCCGTGATGTGCGTTGCGAGCACCGCGGTGGGCTCGATGACGGTGTAGTTCATGGTTTCTGCCCGGACTCGCAGAGCCGGCTCGATCCAACGTGCGCGTAGCCCGAACGCTGGTTCGATGGTTTCTTCGCCATCGATCGGACCACTGGCGAGCCCGGGGTCCATCGCGAGCAGCCGCCCGGGTCGCAGGTCGCCCTCGGCGATGATGTTGCCCCGGATCTTCAGCCGGTAGGCGTTGGTCTCCAGGAGCGGGTTATCGCGGATCCGAACGGGGGGCATGACAAGGCCGATCTCCGCGGCGAGGTTGCGGCGTACGGCGGAGATGCGGTCGAGCATGTCCCCGCCGGTCTTGGCGTTGACAAGGTGCACGAGCCCCTGCCCGAGCTCGAGTTCGAGCGTGTCGATCTTGAGGAGAGACTCGACCGGGGGAGGCTCGGCGGGCTTGGCGGCGGCGTGGGCATCCAGGTCGGCGGCTGCCTGGGCCGCGATTTGCTTCGTGCGGCGGCCGGTCCACGCGATGAGCAACAGCCCGGCGGCGGACCCGATCAGCGGGACCGACGGGAGCGGGGTCAGCGATAACAGCACGAGAAACCCTGCGGTGATAACGAGCCCACGGGGCTGGCTGACAAGCTGATCGGCGAGTTCGTCCCCCAGTTGGGCTTTGCTCCCCGAGCGTGTGACGATAAGAGCCGAGGCGATGGCGACGACAAGACTGGGAATCTGGCTCGTGAGCCCGTCCCCGATGGTGAGCTTGGTAAAAACCTCAGCGGTTTGGCCGGCCTCCCATCCCTTCTGCACAATGCCGACGGCGAACCCGCCGAGAATGTTCACGACGGTGACGATCAGCCCGGCGATAGCGTCGCCTCGGACGAATTTCGATGCGCCGTCCATGGCACCGAAGAAATCGGCCTCTTGCGAGATGCGTTGCCGGCGACGCTTGGCCTCTTTGTCGTCGATGATCCCCGCGTTGAGGTCGCTATCGATGGCCATCTGTTTGCCGGGCATGGCGTCGAGAGTGAATCGGGCGGCAACTTCCGAGATCCTCGAGGCGCCCTTGCTGACCACGATGAACTGAACGATCACGAGAATGATGAAGAGAACCACGCCCACAAACAGCGAGTCCCCCGCGACGAAGTTCCCGAAGGCCGAGATCACGTGCCCGGCGACGTTGAGCGCTTCCTCGGGAGTTGTTGCGTCGGCGGTCAGGATCAGGCGAGTCGACGCGATGTTCAGCACCAGGCGGAACAAGGTTGCCGCCAGAAGCAGGCTCGGGAACACGCTGAAATCCAGAGGCTCGGCCATGTAGACCGTGGTGAGCAAAATGATGATCGAGAGAGCGATGTTGAGCGCGATGAGGACGTCGAGCATCGCCGATGGCAGCGGGACCAGCAGCACCGCCAGCAGCATCACGAACCCGATGGGAACGATCAGCCCGCGGTGACGTTTGAAGGCGTGCAACCACGACGGGAGAGAGCCGCGGGCGAGAGTAGGTGTCTGCGTCATAGTTCAGGGGTCCCGTCAGGCGGCGGATGAAGCGGTTGGCGCACCGCTGGGAGTTGCGTCGGACTCGATGTCGGCATCTGGCGTTGGTCCGCGTGCCGAGCCCTTGGTGCGGTAGACGTATGCGAGAACCTCGGCGACGGCCTGATACTGCTCAGTCGGGACGTCCTGTCCGACCTCGACGGCGTAATAGAGCGCTCGGGCCAGCGGGGGGCGCTCGAGCACGGGGACGTCGTGCTCCCTCGCGATTTGGCGGATCATCATCGCCATGTGGTCGGAGCCTTTCGCCACCACGCGCGGTGCCCGCATCTGGGTCGGGTCGTACTTCAGTGCCACCGAAAAGTGTGTGGGGTTGGTGACGACCACGTCGGCCTTGGGAACTGCCTGTTTGGTGCGGTGGAGCGCGATCTGCCGGGCGAGTTTCTGCCGCTTGGACTTCATGTGCGGGTCGCCCTCCATTGACTTGTGTTCTTCCTTGACCTCCTGCTTGGTCATGCGGTTGTCGCGGCGGTGTTGCCACCGCTGGTAGCCCAGGTCCGCGAGCCCCAGAATGAGCAGCACGGCCAGGATCCAGATCGTGAGCTCGAGTGAGAGCTTCCCGATCATGAGAAGCCCGGACAGAGCGTCGAGCGAGGGAAGCTCGGCCAGCTTGTTGGCGTCGCGAGCGATCAGCTTCCACGCGATCACGGACACGATGGCGAGCTTTGCCACCGACATCACGCTCTTGGCCAGACCCTTGAACCCAAGAAGCCGCTGCACCCCGGTGACGGGGTTGAGTTTGTTCACGTCGAATTTCAGCGGCTCGCCGCTGGTCTGGCCCTGGGTTTGCGAAAGGTGAGACAGCACCGCTGCGATGAACAGTGCGACCGCGAGCGGTGCCGCGGCTACGGCGGCCTTGATCGCCGCGTTCCGTGCCATCCACTCGATGGAGTGTACGTTGAGCGCCCCGGCGTTGGACCCGTCGTTGAGCGAACTCTGGAGAAGCGACCCGCAGGCATCGAGAGCGAAGATGCCCAGCGGGACGACAACCGCGGCGGCCGCGATGAGGTCGATCGCCGCGGTCAGATCCTGACTCTTGGCGAGCTGCCCGCGCTCGGCGGCCTCCTGGAGCTTGCGTTCTGTGGGTTCCTCGGTTTTGTCGCCCATGTCGTCGGCCACGAGAACTCCTTGGTTAACGGTCCAGCCCGCCGGTCCATCTTGAGATCGCACCCAGCACGTCAAGGATCTCGCCCGACGCCGCCGCTCCGATGGCGGACATTCCCAGCGCAAGCATGAGAATCCCGAACCAGCTCTTGAGTGTGAACCCGATGTTCATGACGTTGATTTGAGGCATCGTCTTGCCGACGGCGCCGATGGCAACGACCAGCAGCGCGACGATTCCCAGCGCGGGCAGACTCACGCGGATCGCCATGTCGAAGCCGGAGGTGGTGATCGCGACGAGGAGGTCGAGCGGAGCCTCGGACATCGAGATCCCCCCGGCGGGGATGCGCTCAAACGTGCGAGCCAGCGCGAGAAAGAGCCACTCCACACCACCGACGACCACAAAGGTGCTTGCGGCAATGATGTACAACATATGCCCCAGCACATCGAAGTCGGCGTCGGCCTCGGGGCTATAGACACGCCCGAGCCCGAGGCCCATCATCTGACCGCTGAACACTCCCGCCATGTCCATGGCAATCAACGGGATCGCGGCGAGCATCCCCATCGCGCCCCCGATGAGCACTTCGCCGAACAGCATCGGCAGCATCTCGAGGAAGTCGAACGGCCTTGGATCCTGGATGTGCCCGGGGGTCACGGGGTAGACTGCCGCGGCCAGCGCCGCGGCGAGAAGGGCCCGCGCCTTCATCGGGATCGCCGCTCCCGAGACCGCTGGCGCTGCCACCAACAGCCCGACCATCCGGCTGAGCACCAGGACGAAAGGTACGACGTGCGCAAGGATGGGCTCGAGGGCGATCATGAGTTAAGGTTGAGCAACGAAGTGGTGTAATCGATCATCCGCTGCACAATCCACCCGGCCAGCAGCACCGCCACGATCAGCATCGCGATCATCTTGGGGACAAACGCCACCGTTTGGTCCTGGATGCTCGTCACCGCCTGCGCGATGGAGACGATGAGTCCGATGAGCACCCCGGCGGCCAGGATCGGCGCGGTGAGTTTGAGCGTCACGATCAGTGCGTCACGCACGAGCTGGATGGAGGTGTCGTCGAGGTGCATCAGGAGATCCAGGGGAGGACAAGCTCGGCGGATAGCCGGGCGTCGTGGTACAAGTCGGTCACTCCCATCGGCACGAACGCCACCACCGCGGCGACGGGCTGCTCGAAACTGTGCATCAGGCTCCCGACGACCAGACGCCACCCGTCCACGAGCACGAATAGAAGGAGCTTAAACGGGAGGCTGATGATGACCGGGGGGAGCATCATCATGCCCATCGAGATGAGGATCGTGCTGATGACCATGTCGATCACCAGGAACGGGAGGTACACACGGAAGCCCATGATGAACGCCGTCTTCAGTTCGCTGAGCAGAAACGCGGGGACCAGAGCGACCATGTCAACGCTCGCGCGGGTCAGCTTCTCGGGCTCGCTGACGTCGACGCCCCGGTATTCGAGGATCATGTACAGCGTGTTCCAGTTGTTCGTCGCGTCGATCTGCGCGAACATAAAGTCACGTACCGGTTGCTTGCCCCTGTTCCATAGCTCGTCGTACGAGCGGATCTCGCCCGCCTGATATGGTTTGACGGCCTCGTTATGGATCCGATCGATCGTGGGGGCCATCACCAGCATCGTCATGAACATCGCGAGACCGGTCGTGACCTGCGGGGGCGGGATCGACTGTGTGCCCATGGCCTGCTTTAGAAGCCCCAGCACCACCACGATCCGCACAAAGCAGGTCGTCATCAGCAGAATCGCCGGTGCGAGGCTGATGATCGTGAGCAAGAGCATGACGCTCACCAGCGGGCTGAGCCCGCCTGACGGGGTGTCGCCTCGGTTGCCCGGGAGAGCCTTGGATGCCGACTCGATCACTTCGAGCGGGTTGAAGCCCTGCGCGGGTTGCATCGTCGGGACCGGCATCTGCAGACGCGTGGATCCTTCGGGCCGCACGGTTCCAGCGCCTGGCTCCGAGGCCGGGGGAGTCGGGGGGCCGACTTCGGTGGCCTGCGCGCGGGCACGGGCCGTTAGCCCGCCCAGCACGATGAGGATGACGAGAATCCACTTCAAGCAACAAACTCCCGGCGTCCAAGGTCGATGGCAGCGGGCGAACGCATCGCCGCGAGCCTTCGACGGAGTTCTGCGGCTGGATCGTTGACCGACGCGCTCTGAGACTTCGCTGCTGGCCGCCCTGAGGGCGGTTCCCGTCTCTGGGTGGGCGAGTTCTGTGCCGCGGCCGCTCGGCGGATGGCCGCGAGCGCGGCCGAGACCGGTGCGGTGGTCGTGCGGGCGGGCATCGGGTCGCCCTTGATGATCGGAGTCTCAGGGGTCATCTTGCTGGCTTCTTCGAGATCCGCGTCGAACCGACCGGCAATCGTCGTCGTGGGGCCCGTCGTGTCGCCGGTCTTGGTCAGAATCGAAGCGACTTCCGCGGGATCCGTGATCTCGCAAAGCGTCTGCATCGTCGTGCTGGACCCGAACCGGGAGAGACCCGTGAGCCGGGTCTGCGCCACAAGCAGAACACGGCGGTCGAGCTTGAAGAGCACGAGCGTGGTTCCGCGTGCGACGGGGTATCGGCCCAGCACGCTCAGCACGCCCGACGGGGCCTTGCCGCCCGCTCCGATGGCCAAGGCCAGCGTGGGGCTTCGTGCCGCGAGCTTTCGGACGACGCCCGCGACGAGCAGGATGAGTGCGATCACCCCCGTGGTTGCCAAGATTGTTCGGCTAATCCCGAGTTCGCTGGCGCCCGCCGAGGCCACTTGGGTCTTGGTCTCGGTGGCGCGATCCGAGTTGCCGGAGCGGGATGCCGCACCGAGCGGCCGGTTCTCGTTCATAGGCTTGACATTCTGGGTGCGCGGCAGCGGATCCGCCTCCGGGACGAGAATCGGCGATGGATTCGGGCTCGATGCCGGGATTTCTGGCGAATTGAGCGCGGGTAAGGGTGCGGCGGCAAGAGTGTTTGAAACGGGTCGAATGGCCTTTGGACTGGCGTTTGCCGCGGGGGTTGCGGGCTCGCTTGTCGAGAATGCCACGTTCGAGATTGCGGGTAGATCGCTCGGCACGCTCGCCGGAGCGGTTGATGATCCCGAGGCGTTGGGTGTCGGAGGGCCAACCACATCCGCAGGCTCCGCAGAGGTGGCGGCTGCCAATAGAACTGTCAATGTCGCGGTCTTCATCATCGTCCACACTCCGACGCGATCGCGCCGGGCCCTCGCCCGTTCGCGACATTCCGTTGATTCCATCCTCAGGCGGGCTTGGCCAATGCTGCCCGGGGCTCGCCGACTTCTTGCAGGATCTCGCTCACACGAACGCAGAAGTTGTCGTTAAGAACCAGCACCTCGCCCCGGGCGACGTGCCGTTCGTTCACGTAAATGTCTACCGGATCGCCCGCGAGCTTGTCGAGCTCGACAACGCACCCCTCCGCGAGCCGCAGCACATCCTCGACGAGCATCCGCGTCCGGCCGAGCTCGATCTTGACGTTGAGATTGACATCCGAGAGCAGGTCGATCGCACGCTGCTCCGCGGGCGCGGGTTTGGACTCGCCGAAATTCGGCGGTACATACACGGTCGCTGCTGGAGATGCCGAGGCCGGCTGCTGCATGGGTCCTGATCCCACCGATGCAGAAGAGGTCGACGGTGCCGGTGACGCGGCCGCCGCGAGGTCACCCGTCAGTCCCGCGATCGCCTCCTGCGCGGCACGTAATGCCTGTTCGGCGAGTTCATCAGGCGTAGGCTGTCCGGGGGTGTTCGTGTCGTCGGCCATCCGTGGCCTCCCTTGGGTTTTAGATCGGCTCCGCCGACCATTGCACTTCCCATCGACAAGCCGGACGCGCAAGCAGAGATTTCGGGGGGCGCAAGAAAAACCAAAAGATCGTCCGATAATTCAGATCCGACGCATCGGGCTACTGAAACCACCGATTCTGGCTAATAATGGCTGAACAGAGGTCCTACTCGGCAGGAAATCCCCTGCATCGAGGGATAAGAACCCGATCGATGTAGTTGACAGGCTCCTCGCCAGTCGTGTCCTTGCCGACGAGCTGATCGAGGTAGGCTTGAACCTGGCGGTTGACCGTCTCCAGTCCGGGTTCTTTGAGTTGAGCGTTGGTGGCACGTCGGAAAATGGTGGCGATGCCCTCGTTGATCTCGGCGGCGCGCTCCTGGAGCTTGTTGGTGACTGTTTGTTCGTGTTTTTTTCGGGTTCGAACCACAATTGCGGCATCCCACACCCAAACACGACCAGTCTGCATGTTCTGGAAATGATCCTCTACTAAGGGGATCTCGACAAAGGCCTCATCCTTGTGCTCTTCGCCGTGCTTGAGCTCGGTCGCTTGTGCCGAGGCGGGCTTCTTGTTCAGCGTGCTTACGACGAAGTAGACGCCGGCTCCCTCCGCGATCATGAGCGCGGCAACCACAGGTACGAGCTTCCCCCGCTTCTTTTTCGGGGGCTCTTTTCCTTCAGCCGGAGCTTCGGCGGCGTGGGACTTGTCGTCGGACATCGGTGTCTCCCTCACGTGGGGGTGTGCGCCCACGTTCACAACGACATCGACCGGCGCGGAGTCGAGGATGAGTTCAAGCCATCGTGCGTGCTGCGTGAGGGGGGCGCAAGAAACGCGCGTGAGGAATGGGGAGGCGAGGAGCGGGCTTCTCGGACGTTGGGGGCGCACGAGAACGAAAAACACGCGGAACCGGTGAGGCTCCGCGTGTCATCGGTGAGTGGAGGAGATCAGCAGCCGATCTCGAAAGCGGCGACGAAATCGTCGTAGTCGAAGCCGTCGGCGAAACCGTCGCCGTTGAAGTCTGCGGACTTGGTGCCCGGGCAACCCGAACCTTCGAAGCAAGCGACGAAGTCGTCGTAGTCGAAGCCGTCAAGGAAGCCGTCGCTGTTGAAGTCGGCGGTGCAGGCGAAGACGTAGTCGAAGGCGTGGTGGGAGTCTTGGACGGTTGGGTAGACTGTCCAGGAAGCCCAGCCGCTGCCTTCGATGGCGCTGAACGCACCGTACGCACCGTAGTAGGGGCTTGCTTCGATCACACGGGCGAGCGGGAAGCGGTCGTTGTGGGCGGGAAGGTAGCCTTGCGAGATGAAGTGGGCGGTGCCGCCGAGGAGGTTGAAGTACTGAGCGGAGACGATGTAGCCGAAGTCACCATAGTTGACTCCTTGGACGTAGCTGTTGATTCGGCCTGAGGGGGCGTTGGTGAACTGGGTGTCGGAGTAGAGGTATCCGTTGGGCATGAGGTTAATGGTTCCGTAGTTGTTGAACCCCAAGGGTCGGGAGTACCCGACGCCGGGGTAGGCTCCGTCGGAGATGGTGAGAACGCCTTCGTTATTTTGGGCGTAGCCGAGCCCGCCGAAGTAGGCATTGGGGCCCGAGATGGTGAGCCTCGTGGCGGAGCTGATTCCCTTGACGGGGCGTCCCGGGCTGAAGGTGAGGCTGGAGTTGATGAGTTCGTACTCGCCACCGGCGATGTAGTTGTCGCCTGGCGGGAGGAAAGCCGGGTCGCCGATGTAGGTGTTGGACTCGGTGCGGATTTTCCCGGAGTTGAAGAAGTAGACGGAGTCGGCAAAGTAGGTGGGCCCGTTGCGGGTGGTGAGGTTGCCGTAGTTGATGACGGCGCCGGCGGAGGGCCTGTTTTGCGTTGTGCCGACGGAGGTGCCAGCGTTGAAGTTGATGGACGCGCCGGGCTGGGTGCTCATGACGACGATGTCGAAGGCGGAGAAGTTCTGGAAATAGAGGCTGGTGGTGTTGAGGTTGAGCGTGCCGCCGGTCATGACGGCGACGTTGTTAGCGAGCGAGCCCGCGCTGGGTCCGATGTTCATGGTGGCGCCGCTGTTGATCTGGATGGTGGTGTTCGAGGTGCCGGTGTTGGGCCAGAAGTTGCCGCCGTTCCAGTTGCAGGTGCGGAAGACGTGTATGACAGCGTCGGAGCGGCCGATGGTGAGCCCGCCGTTGAAGGCGACGTCGGCGTAGAAGTGGGAGGTGTTGCCGATGAAGATGCTGTTTTGGAAGACGATGGGGCGGTAGCTGACGACGGTTCCAACGGACGTGCCGAAGGGGGCGAAGATGGTGTCAAAGCCGGGATCGATGTAGGCGGTGTCCTGGCTGCCGGGGCGCTGGTTGCCCGACCAGTTGAGGTTGTTGGACCAGTTGTTGTCGCCTGCGGCGCCAGTCCAGACGCGAAGGTCTGCGTTGGCTGTGGCGACGATGCCGCCGGTGGCGAAGAGGGCGAGAGCGATGGAGCGTGTGGAATACATGCAGGGCCTCCGTTTGAATGAAAGGGCCAAAGGGCTGGCCCGACGGAGGTAGTGCGACGCCCGAGGGAGCGGCGGCGGAGAAAATGGAAAAAACCCGCGCAGGCTCGGGTTTGTGGGTGTGGGGGTGGGGGAGTGCGTCCTCGAACGGCGGCTCAGCACCCGTTTTCGAAGGCGGTGACGAAGTCGTCGTAGTCGAACCCGTCGGGGAATCCGTCGTTGTTGAAGTCGGCGTCTTCGCCCGGGGGGCAAGGTGAGCCCTCGAAGCAGGCAACGAAGTCGTCGTAGTCGAAGCCATCGACGAAACCATCGTTGTTGAAGTCGGCGGTGCAATACACGGCGACGAGTTGATCGGGCCCGAGCCCGGAGTTGGTCGTGCGTTCGGAGATGATCCAGTGAGGCGGGGCGATGATGGAACTGAAGGAGCCGAGGAGGCGTCCGGCTGAGGGGGCGGCCCCGCTGCATTCGATGAGCGTGTGAGCCTCTCCGTTGGTGGGCGTGTGCGATGAACTGACTTGCAGGATAAGCGTGCCTCCGAGGGTCATATCGCTCTGGAAGAAGAAGGGGGGAATCGGCCCGATGGCGACCGCAGTTTTGATCTTGTCGGATGTGGTCGCGTTGAAGACGTCGAGGACAATCAGCGTGTTTGTGTTGAGTCGGGTATCTCCTTCGAGAGAAATGGTGCCCTCAGAGGAAGAGTTACCCGGTCTGAGCGTGCCGGAGATCGCGATGATTGAGTCGGCTGAAGTGACCAAGGTCCCGGTGCCGGTCACGGTTCCCACGACGCCCAAGCCCGAATTGCAGCGAACCGAGGGGGACCCCGACGAGGAATCGGGAAACTCGATGCTCGGGATGATTGCCTGAGCGGAATCGTTGAGCGTGACGTCGAAGTCGCCAGTGATCACAATGCGGCCGAAGTTTCCGTTGAACCCGGCGGCGCTGGCCGAACTGCCCATGGACAGGTCGCCTGTAGCGTTGATCGTCGAGCCCGTGAGCATGGTGATCGGAGTGGAATTTGAAAGGGCACCCGAGCCGGTGAATCCGCCGCCGTTCCCAAAGGTGATGGTGGTGCCGGAGATTCCCTGGCCGATGCCGGTGAAGATCTTTGTGAAGGTGAGCCCGGAGCCTTGGGAGACGATGAAACCACTGTTGTTGATGGGTGCGTCGACAGTGCCGTCGCCGGAGAGGGTCTTTGAGGAGTTTACCTCGAGTGAGTCGATCGATGAGAGGGTGCCGAGTGCACCGATGTGGCAGTTGCCGATCCTGTCCGTGCCCGGGGGGAAGGTTGGGGTCGTGAATGCAAGGGAGTGATCGCCGATTTCGATTGTCCCAAGGTTCAAGACTCCGCCGGTCGAAACAGGTCCAGGGCCGATATCGAGGTCGCCCGTGAGATCGGTTTCCACGAAAATCCCGGGCGCCGACAGAATCGCTCGGATCGTCCCGGCGAGGGAATACGGACTGACAGACGAGCGAAGTTCGAGATGCTGGGCTGACACGGTGCCGCCGGAGAGTGTGAAGACACCGTCCACGACAACATCCTCATCACAGTTGAGCGTCCCGCCGTCGCCGATGGTGAGGGAATCACCGGGGCTCCAGACGCGGACGCTGACTTGGCTGAGCCCGGCGGAGTTCACGTTGACGGTGCCGTCGTTGACGTTGTTGCCCGCGACGCCGATCGACAACGTGCCGGTCCCGAACGCGGCGGCATCGGTGCCACCAATGTTGAGGGACCCGGTGATGTCCCAAGAGGCCCCCAGGTTGTTGACAGAGGCTGTTCCCTGGCCCGTGGCGGTGCGGCCGAGGTTGACGGTTCCGGAGGTGAGGTGCCCGCCGCTCTGGATGGTGAGCACGCCTTCGCCTGCGTCGCCGACGACGAGCACGCCGGTGGCGGAGAGTGTGGCGGTGCTGCCCGTGCCGGTGACCTGAAAGTCACCGTTGCTCCCGGCGAGATTCCCGAGGACGACATCGCCTGCAAAGACGGTGAGGTGGGAGCCGGTGAAGACATCGAAGGTGGCACTCGATGTGTTCCCGACGATAAGGGCCTCGGTTGGTGCGCCCGGGCTGGCGAGGGTGCACGCGGCGCCGTTTTCCAGAATGAGGACGGGACTTCTGCCGGTTCCCCCGTCAAGCGTGAGGACATCATTGCGAACCTGGAGAGAGCCGCCGTTGATGCGGAGATGGCCACCGAAGTGGTTAAGGAACCCGCCCGAATCAGTAGCGATGAGCGAGCCGGTAGTGAAGACACCGCCTTGGTTGAGGGTGAGCGTGCCAGACCCGATGTTGTTGGTGGGGTCGCCGATGAACGTGGTGCCCAGCACGGTGACGATCCCGTCGTCGTTGACGGTGAACGAGGAGGAACCGCCGTTGATTCCGACGCTGGGGTTGTTGCCGAGGTGGAGCGAAGTGGCGATGTTGATCTGGGAGTGGGCGTTGAGGATGCCGCCGATCCCGCCGACGGTGACGGAGCCGTTGGAGCCGACGTTGAGCCCGACGAACATTTCGTCGGTGTTCACCGCGCCTCCCGAGAGAACATTGAAGAACCCGTCGCCGACGGACCCGACGGTGATGTCTTTTCCCGAACCGGAGAGGTTCAGGAGCGACGAGGGAACGGGCAGGGGCAGGCCTCCGGTGCCTGTGACGGTGACGGTGCCCACTCCAGTGGCGGCGGAGCCGACGATGAGGTCGTCGGCGGGGACGGCCGACGCACCGTCGCGGATGATGAGCGTCCCGGTGCCCGCGCTGCCGACGACGAAGTCGGACCCGGCGTTGACCGTGTCGATCAGCGAGCCTTCGTTGTCGATAGTGAGCGAGCCCGTGGCTCCGCTGGCGTTGCCGATGGTCAGACCCGAGCCCGCGCGGAGCGTGCCGCTGGTCAGCGTCGCGGTCGCTGAGTCTCCCGAGACGTCGCCCACACGGACGAAGCTGCTGGTGGTGTGAGAGGAGGTCATGCTCAGCGTGACGATGCCCCGCTTGTACGTGTGCGAGGTGGACTGCGGCACCGCGCCCGAGAACGTGACGGTGTAGGTGTTGGCGAGGTTCCAGACGAGCGGGCTAGACGCCCCGGGGATCTGGGCCGGGTTCCAGTTCGCCGCGGTCGATGCGGCACCGCCGGCGGCGTTGAGCCAACTGAGCGTCTGGGCCTGCGAAGCGGGAGCTATGAACACGGCACCAAGGCCTGCGGACACGACAAGCCCGCGTGACGAGACGGAACGGCTGATTCGGCTGCGCATAGGGCGACTCCCGCCACGCGAGAACGTGGCCTGCAAGCGAGGGAAGCCCAGTGAGCACTCGCCGACACCGCACCCCTCACCCAGAGACGCACCGATCGGCAAACCTCGGGCTCATCGAAGCGAGGATTTCGAGGAAAATGATAAAGCGCGTGCCCAGTTGTCCGGGCGATTTGTTCAGCACCCCGCCTCAAAGGCTGTCACGAACTCGTCGTAGTCGAACCCGTCGGCGAAGCCGTCGCGATTGAAGTCGGCGGTCTTGCCGGGGGGGCAGGTATCGCCTTCAAAGCAAGCGACGAAGTCGTCGTAGTCGAACCCGTCGAGGAACCCGTCGTCGTTGAAGTCGGCGGGGCATCGGCGAGTCATGGAAATGTTGTCCATGTAAAAGTCGTTGGGAAACGTGGCCGTGTTGAGGTCACGAACCGCGACCTCGACGGACGTGACCCCGGCGGGTGCGGTCCAAACGGCGGCGAGCGTGACCCACTGCCGCGTGACGGCGGGAAGCGTGACCGAACTGCCCACGAGGGTGCCGTTCATCTGGAATTGCAGGATTGCCGGGCCTCCCGCGACGGCGGTACACCCTTGCAGCGAGAGCGAGTATGTCAGCCCCGGGGTGACGGCGACGGTCTGACGCCAGATGCGCAGGTTGGGCACGGTCGAGCCGTTGACGACCATCATCTGGACGCTGCCGGGGATCGAGGGCGGCGGGTTGACAAACGCTCCATTGAAGGTGTTGCCTCGATCACGGACGGTGTACTGCCCTTCGCAGCAGTTTGTGCTGGAGGAGTAGCTGTAATCGGAGGCAAAGCCGGTGTTCCCGGCCTCGAATCCGCCGTTGACGATGAGTTCCTGTGCGGACACCGAACCCGCCACGAAACACACACTACACGCCAGTGACATGACCCGCATTCGTTCATCCTCCGAAAGGTGCGACCCCGCATCTGCACAGCGGAGACGAGATGCCTCGAAGGTGAGGATATCACGAGTGGTCGCGATCCGGAAGAAGCGATTGTGAGCAAGACGCTTGACGACAAGGCTGGTGCGCGGGTTCGTAATGTGTTAGCCGCACCCGGTCTCGAATGCGGAGACGAAGTCGTCGTAGTCGAACCCGTCGGGGAACCCGTCGTTGTTGAAGTCGGCCGTTGAGCCCGGCGGGCAGGTATCGCCTTCAAAGCAAGCGACGAAGTCGTCGTAGTCGAACCCATCGAGGAAGCCGTCGCCATTAAAGTCTGCGGGGCATCCCGAGCCGCACGGGCCTTCGCTGTAGATCGAAAGAAAGGTCTCGAAATCGGCGCCGGTGACGGTGGAACCCGAGTTCCATTCGCCGGTGGTGCTGTCTCCGAGGTCCATACGGACCATGGCGAGAAGGGCATTGAAGTCGCGACCCTCGAAGGTGTAGGAGAGGACCTTGAAATCATCGGCGGAGTTGAGGTCGGTGCCGTTGCCGTCGGTGCGGAGGAATGTGTCGTTGAGCGACAACCCGATCGAAGCGGCGATGAGATCGTGATCTTGGCAGTCGACGACACCGTCGAAGTTGAAGTCGCCTCGAACGAATCTTCTCTGAACGATGGTGGCCCCGCCGATGCCTGAGGAGTCAACGTCGTTGAGCGTTCCTGGCGTCATTTTGAATCCGACGCGGGAGATGTCGTCAAGGAGGTAGAGCCCCTGAACGTCGGGCGTGCCCTGCGCGTTGTAGCGGGGGCCGCTCTGGTCCGTAGGCCCGCCCGACAGGATCGGATCGAACACCAAGCTGGGAACGGCGGGCACATCGCCGTAGATGAATTCCTCGTCGGCCATACGAGTGTCGGTTATGACACCGTTGGCAAAGATGGACCCGAGGTTTGGGTTGCTGCCGTAGTAGGCGATGCGGGAGGCGGCATCGGGATTGAAGCCGTCGGTTTGCGAGAGTTCCTGTTGCCGCGACCGGGAGTATTCTTTCCCGCCGGCGTTTGACCACGAGAGGTCATCGACCATCTGGTAGGACTCGAACACGCCCGCTGGACCCACCGCAGGGGTGCCGGGGTTCTGGCTGTTCAAGGGCGTCTCGACCGGTCTTGACCCGCCCGAGAGGAGCGTACCGACACCACCGAAGTCGAGCTGCCCGTCGAAGTCGACATCGGGGTTGACATCTTTCCTCCAGACATACGCCGGTCCGTAGATGCTCTGTCCTTGGGCGTTTAACGCGTGGTCGGGCCGATGGCGAAGGAGGACGAAAGTTGCCGACCCGTCGTTCTTGATGCGCCCCGCCGAGTCGGTGGTGGGAATGTGGCACTGCACGAACGTGGCTCGGTTGGTCTCCGCCGGCATGAGCGCGGGGACAAAGCTGGCTCGCGACGGAGCACCGTTGTTGTTGTAAAGAACAAAGAGACCGTTGCTGCCGATGCGCTGCCCGTCCAGTGTCCAGGCCTCGTCGATCTCGGGGAGTTCATCACCGACATCGAAGCCGGCGGGAAGAGGTCCGGGAATCCCATCACCTTCGTCGGCGCCGCCGAACACCGAGGCGATCATGTACCCGGTAAGGTCGTAGCCGGCCGGGCCGTAGATCTCGATATACTCCCAGCGATCGTCGCCGGAAGAGCCCGAGCCCGGGGGGTTCGAGAAGATCTCGTTCAGGACAACTTGGCCGCACGCCTGAGACGCGAGCCCGGCGGCGAGACACACAAACAACGCACGTTTCATTGCTCACTCCTTCTCGATGCGGTGTGGAACACAGTTAAACTAGTTAGAAGCGGGACGGAAGAACATCCCATTACTCAGGACGCCCCCAAAGATTCGACCTTCGATGTCGTCGTCGTAGGCGGCGTCTGCCTCGGGGCTCGACCCGCTGAGCCAGCCGAACTCTCCGTCGCGATTGCTGTCGGCAAAGACCGCCACGTGGCCGTCGGCGAAAAGAAAGTTCCCGTAGTATTTGTCATGGTCTTTGCGGTTCGCGCCCGACGCAGAATTGTTCACTCTCCCCCCGGGCGCCTTCCCGTGCGCCGGGCCGAAGTCGGAGAACTTCTGGCGGCCCCATACACCGCTGGCGGTTTGGCCCAAGGGCCCGTCCGTCAGGTCCTTGACTGGTCGGTACGTCACCCCGTCAATCACTTCATTCAACTCCGCTCCGGACGACGTGTTATCCTCGACTCGCCCGTCGGCCATGAGCGGGACGTACTGAGGCGAGACTCCCGAGATTCGCCGTTCGTTGAGAGGCCCGATCAGAAACTGCGGTCGCTGCACGTCCGCGAATGGGTCGCGGATGTTCCGCAGTTCGGTATACGCGGTGTACCACGCCAGGGTGTAGTTGCTGTTCAGCCCGCGCTTGAAAAGGTCGTCACGCTCGGTTTGTGAAAAAACTTTCCAAGGGTTGCCGTTCATCCGGCCCATCATCATGGATTGCGTGAGCTTCCCAGGGTTGGTAGGGCACAGAAACTTCCCAGGAATCGAATAACCGCCGTTGAGCTGATCCGCGAGCCAGCCCGCGGTATCGATCGGTCCCGGGCCCGATGAGCGTCGATTGTCGCTGCGGCCGCTCGAATAAAAACCCTTCTGGTCTGCGGAATACGTCGTCAGGCCGACACCCATGTTGCGCAGGTTGCTCGCGCACACGGTCTGTTTGGCGGCCTCGCGTGCGGCGGCAAGGCTCGGGACAAGGAGCCCGATCAAGAGCGCGATAATCGCGATCACGACCAGGAGCTCGATCAACGTGAACCCCGCCGTGCGGACTGGAAAGTGGTGTCGGCCCATCGGAGGGGAGTCAAGCAACGCAGAATCCTCCGAGCCAGTGCTCAGGGGGTCGCCCGCGTTTCTTTTCCGAAACTTGAAGCCCTCCTCACGCGGTGTTGACAAGACCTTCATGTATCGTTCGGGAACCCGAACGGATCAGACCCGTCGGATCGCCCGTATGCTCAGGCACACAGGAGCCCGCGAGTGGACGATGCCGACCAGACTAAGACCCAATCTCTCGAGCCGCAGGACTCGGATCGTCCGGGCTCTGACCGCCTTTCTCACCTCGAGGCCGATGCAAACCCCGACGCAAGCACGGAGGCCTATTTCTTGTGCCCGTTCTGTGGCGGGGCGACAAGGCCCCAGGCCCGATGCGAGCAGTGCAAGGGGTTCCTCGACCCGCTGAGCCGCCAGGCCACGCAGAACGTGATGGGCCCCTGGTTCATCCGGGATATGGACCGACCGTTTCGCCCGGGGTGCAACTTTGAAACGTTAGCTCAACTCATTTCGCGCGGGCAGGTGGACATGAGGTCGATCTTGCGCGGGCCCACCACCAATCAGTTCTGGATGCCCGCACGGCGAACGCCCGGTGTGGCCAACTTGCTCGGTCTGTGCCACGCCTGCACGGCCCCGGCCTCGCCCGAGATGGCCGCGTGCTCGGCGTGCAAGGCCGAATTCCCCAAACTCGGCGATCGTCAAGTTCTTGGGCTCTTGCCCGTCAGGCCGCTCCCCGGTCAGTCTTCTCCTGACGCGGTCGCGGCATCTCTTTCTCCAAAGGCAGACCCCACATCAACGCCCACTTCCTCCTCGCAGCGTGCAGGCGCGTCGGCGTCCGCATCGCACGATAGCAGCGAGCGTCGGGCCGCAGAGCAGATGGCCGCCCGTCTCGAAGCCGTGGTCCACCAGTCTCGGGTGCTGGGCGTGTGGCTCGCGGTGTCGCTCGTGCTTGTGTTCGCGGGCGGAGCTCTCGTGCTCGCAGGGTTCGCATCGGGCGTCTTGGTCTGGTCCGCCGAGCGACCCGCAGGAGCCCCATCAGGTGCTTCACCGGAGGTTCAGCCCCAGATACCTGCCAAGGCGCCAGAGCGGGGAGCAACCGACGCCCCTCCCACGCCGCCGAAGACCGATCCAACCGATTCCCCCGCGGCGACAGGCGATGGAAAGCCAGTTGTGGATAGTCCGGCGGAACCCGTGGCCCCCGCACGGGATCCCGCGGCATCAAACAACTCGGAGGCCATCGATCCCGTGATCGCTCAAGCCCGAGATCTCATCAAGGCCGGTACCAAGGAGAGCTTGACGAAGGCCGTCGAGTTGCTCGAACGCGAAGAATCCCGAGCTGCCGGCGATCGATTGTCGAAGATCAAGCTTGAACTCCGGGCGGCAAAGGCGCTGCGAACAGCCGCGGAACTCAAGGGCTCCCGGTAGCGTTCGGCGCGGATTGTGGCGGGCAAAATAAAGTGAATCGCCGATGAGCCGCCGGGTCGCGAACGGTGCGTTACCCGGTGGAGGTATTCACGTGTTCAAGCACTTGCGGAGCATCGCGTCGGTGGTGGCTTTGTGTTCGGCATCGGGAACAGCGATCGGCCAGACCATGCCCACGGCATTCACCTACCAGGGCGAACTGACCGAAGGCCCGACCGAGGGAAACGGGGCGTACGACGTGCGCTTTCGGCTTCTTGACAACGCCGTCGGCGGCGTGCAGATCGGTGCAACGCTCTGCGCCGACAACGTGAGCGTGATCAACGGTCGATTTGCCGTGTCGCTGGATTTCGGCGGCTCGGCGTACACGAACCGCCCGCTCTTCCTCGAAATCGAGGTGCGCAAGGACACCGGATTGGACTGCGCCAACGCGGCGGGGTTCACCGTGCTCGGGCCCAGGCAGGCCATCGCCCCCACGCCCTATGCGCGTCTGGCGGCCGATGCCGTTCTTCTCGAAGGTCAGCCCGCGTCGTTCTACCTCAACGCGGCCAACATCAGCTCCGGCGTCTTCGCCGACGCGAGGCTCTCGTCCAACGTTCCAAGGCTCAACGCGTCGGGCACCTTCTCGGGGAACATGACATTCACCGGCGCTGCACAATTCTCGGCGGCATCCGGCACGTTCTCCGGTACCGGCACCGGGCTCACCGGGCTCAGCGCCGGCAACATCGCCTCGGGAACCCTCGCCGACGCACGTCTAGCGTCGAACATCGCCAGGCTCAACGCCTCCGGCACGTTCACGGGTAACATGTCGTTCTCCGGGTCGACCCAGTTCCAAACCGCGTCGTTTATCTCGGCAACAGGCACGTTCTCGGGGACAGGCACGGGGCTCACCGCGCTCAACGCGACGAACATCGCCTCGGGCACGCTTGCCGACGCCAGACTCACGACGAATATCCCGCGGCTCAACGCGACGCTCAGCACCTTCTCGGGGAACATGACCGTGGGCGGGACGTTGCAGGCGCAGGCCATCAACTTCGAGACGCCGGCCGTGCGTCGCCTCTTCATCAGCCCAGGGGAGTTGGTCGGCAATTTAAGCGCCTCGTTCGCAGACCCACCGTCGGCAACCAACGCGTCGACCGTGCTCACCGGAAGCGCGACGGCCGCGATCCATCTGCCCGACGGCGCGGTCATCACCGAGCTGCGCGTCTTCATGATCGACGACGCGACAGCCGACATGCAGTTCCTGCTGCTGCGCAGGCCCCTCATGGGCACCGCGGGCGGCACGATCGCGAGCATCGACACGAGCTCGGTCTCCCGCGATCCGGCGGTGCGTGTGATGAACGATGTCTCGATCTCGGGCGGTACGATCGACAACTTCGTGAATCAGTACTTGCTGCGGGTCGTGATCGCCCCGACATCCGTTGGGGACCTCGAATTCCGCGGCGCGGTGATCACGTACACCGTCGCGAGCCCGTTGCCCTGACTGAATGCCCGATGAATCAGCCCGGGGGCAGCGGCGGCGGGACGCTGCCGAAAACCGACGCGAATTCCGAGACTCCCGACGCCGGCGTCCAGCTCGCCATCCCCTGTTTCCAGACCAGAGTGTCGCGTGTCAGGCGACCCGAGGCGGCCATCTGGCTCAGCGTGGCGACATCGAAAGGGCCCACTTGCTTGCCCTCGAGCCCGACGAAAAACTGGGCCGACCCGGGCAGTGGAGGCGGCGACGCGGCGGGCGCCGATGCCGTCGGCGCGTTGCCCATGCTCTGGGCCATCTGCTGGCCCATCGCAAACCCGGCGCCCATCCCCATCGTCTGGCCCATCGTCCCACCCGCGCCCGACGCAGGGTTGCCCATCGCCTGGGCCGCATTGAACTGCATGTATTTGTTCAGATCCCCCGCGATCCCCATGCTTGTCCGCTGGTCGAGCACTTTCTCGACCTCGGGCGGCAGCGAGATGTTCTCGACGTTAAACGACGTGATCTCCAGCCCGTACTCGCCCACCGAGGGGGCGATCCGGTCCCGAATGAAATTGCCCAGTTCGTTGTAATTGGCGGCCAGATCCAGTGCCGCGATCTTCGACTCGCCGAGCACGTCCGCAAATTGGCTCACGATGAAATTGCGAAGTTGCTCGGTGATCCCGTCGGCCGTGAACCGTGCGTTGGTCCCCGCGATGTTCTTCACGAACGCCGCCGCGTCCGCGATCCGGAACGAATATGTCCCGAACGCACGCAACCGGATGGGACCAAACTCCGGGTCACGCAGCATGATGGGGTTCATCGTCCCCCATTTGTTGTTCGTGAACTGCCGAAGGCTGACGAAGTACACCTCCGCCTTGAACGGGGACTCGAACCCGTACTTCCACCCTTGCAACGTCGACAGCAAGGGCAGGTTCTGCGTCCGCAAGTCGTAGGTTCCGGCCAGCTTGAAAATGTCGGCGATCTGCCCCTCGTTCACGAACACCGCGGCCTGGCTCTCGCGAACGATGAGCTTGGCGCCGTTTTTGATCTCGTTGTTGTGCCGTTCGAAGCGATACACCAAGGTGTCGGTGGTCTTGTCGAGCCACTCGACGATGTCGATCAGTTCGCCGGTCAGTTTTTTCCAGATGTCCATGCAGGGGCCTCCTCGGCGAGATTGTACGGAAGAACCCACTCCCGGTTCTGGGCCATTCGCGCGATCGTGTGGCCATCTTGGAACCGTCGGCCCGCTCGTGCGTGTTCTCTGCAGGACGCCAAGGATAGAGCCCACCCCGGGGTGCCCCGCCGGCCTGAGAAAGCCCTTTGAACCCTTCCCGAACGCCACATCTTCGACTCACCTGTGCTCGCCGCGTTGCGTTCGTCGTGATCGCCGGACTATTGGTTTCCGGCTGCACCGCATCGCCGTCCGGCGTCGTCTCTCGAGGGCCGGACACCTCTTCGCTCTCTGAGGCTCTCCGACGCCTCGATGTTGCATGGGGAACTACGGTCGTCGCCCCCGCGGTGCTGGTCGGGAGTCTCAGCGAATCCGAGCGTGCCTCCGCTCGAATGGACGACGGTCGACCCGTCCGCGTCATGACCCGTTGGCTCGGTGCGTCCGTCGGTGAATCCTTCGGGCCCGGGTGGCTGCCGCCCGTGGGCGTGTGGTCGATCGCCGAGCGAGATCCAGCCCGCAGCGATGCGGAGGCAACGTCCGGCACTCGGTACGGCGAGTTTGTGGTCATGGTGATTCCCTCGGGTGCCTCGGGGCAGAGCGTCTGGGTGGGCGAGCGTCGGCTGGAACTCTCGTGGCTCGCGTCGTCGGTGTTCCTGACGGACTCGAACCCCGGTCTGACGTGGGAGTCGCCCCTTCCCGAGGAGATCCGCCGGTCGAGGCTCGTCGATCGGGCCGCTTCAGAAGAGGCAGCGAGCCCCTTCCGCCGGTGGCGAGCACGCCTGGTTCGTGGCGAACTCGCACCGCGCGAGTTGCACGTGGATATCGGCGAGCCCGACACAAGGCCCGACGTCCTGCCTTCTCCCGAGCTCGAACTGATCGCGCTTCAGGTGGAAGAGCGTTGGCGCGTCGCTCTGGCCCGTGTCTTTGCCGATAGTCCGGACCTGTACCACACGCTGGTGTGGGCGCTCACCGCGTGCGCGCAGTTGGGCGGGCTCGACAAGGCCGACGTCGAAACCACGCCCCTGACGGTGGGTGAGTGGGCGCCCGTCTGGCCCACGGATCAAACTCGGCTTGATGAACTGCTCGCCGATCTGCTTACGCCGAACCTCTCCACCGCGCTCCGCCGCAGAGAAATCGATGACTTTCTCGACGGGCTCCCCCGCGGGGCGGCGTGGCCCGCGGATTACGCCGCAGGGATCGAAGCCCGATCGCGCGCACCAATCCCGATGATCGGGCTGGCCAACTTCACACGCTCGGGGATGGCCGCTTCCGCAAAGCCGCTCTCAAACCCAAACGTGCCGGGTTTGCTCACGATCCCACCGATGTCCGGCCGCACAGTTCCTGTATGGCCGTGGGAGGAGTGCCCTCCGCTCGACCGCATCCGCTGTGACACGGGCGACGGGGGACGTTCGATTCCCGTCCCTTTGGCCGCGACGGCGCTGAGGCCTCCTGGGCTCTTGTTGGGTCCCCTGGCTCGGTCCTGGAGGCTCGACACGCTCATCGCAGGAGAACCCGAACTGCCGCCAACGACGCCGGTCGCGGTGTCCATCATGCGCAGCGCGTCCGCATCTCCCGGTCAACGGCCCGATGATGCGGGCTGGCTCCTGTTCATGGAACGCGACGCCGCGTTCCCCTCCGTTCGAGTGGAGGTATGGCTTGGGCCCGCCGGAGGCGGCCGGGCACCTCTCGTGATCGATCACACCGGCCCGCGCGTCAAGACCGTCGAAATCCCCCGTGAAACCATCTCGCAGGGCATCCTTCTGATCGGGCTCCGGGTCACGACCACCCGAGGCCCGACTCTGAGCTGGCCCCTCCCCATCTTGCCCTGGGCCGACGAGCCCGCGCGTCAGGCGCTGGACGTCCGAGAGTGGTCCGGTGTCGTCGCACGTCCGGGAAGCAAGTAGCTCTTTGGGCAGGTGGATGCTGGCTCGATTTACCACACCATCGCCGTAGATAGTCCCCCGGTCGAGTCCTGCGCGAGATCGCCCCGCCTGAGCACGTACAGCGGTGCATGACGGGCGCAGTTGACCCGCAGCGGCACCACCGCGTCGCCCAGCCCGCGAGAGATCGCGATCAAGGTCTCTCCGAAGCGAAGCAGACCCGAAGGCATCGAACGAGGCAAATCCGACGAGGTGTGCGGTGCCCATGATGCAGACATCCTCACTTGCCCGCCGTGTGTATGTCCCGCGAGCACGAGGTGAACGCCAAACGCCGCGAGCGGGATTCCCTCGGTCGGGTAATGCACCAACCCCAACACGAACGGCGCGCCGCTCGCCCCATGGGCCGCCTGCGTCGCACTAGAAGCCGCAATCCCGATCGCGGCGGCGTCTTCAGGATAATGCCCACCGCCGACCACAATCCCGGGCAACGGCACCGCCTCTTCTCCCATCCAGTGAATCCCAGGCAAAGCGGTCGCCCGATCCACAAGGTGCGCACTGTCGTGGTTCCCAAAGACCCCAAACGCCCCAAATCGGGCTCGCCACGCCCTCGAAAGCCGGCTGAGCACCGTCATTGCATCATCATCCCCGCCCGGGTCGTTCGCATAGTCACCTGTAAGGGCAACCAGATCAACCGGGGATGTAGAGATCTCCTTCTCCAATTGAGACCAACGTTCCAGCGCTGCCTGGCCCGCGCGGATATGAAGATCGGAAATGTGGAGGATCGTGAACCCGTCCAAGGATGCCGGAACCAAAGGATGTCGGATCTCGAAGACTTCAATCAACCCGCCCGGGTTGACGGCGGGGCCTAAAGTCGTTAGCGTGTCCTCCCCGGGTGCCTTGACGGTGCTTTGGGTCGGTTCCCGAACATTCTCCGAATTTCGATCGTTCAGCTCACGAGGTTTCCACATGGCCAAGATGTTTTACTCGCTCGAAGAGGCCGCTGCCAAGCTCGGCAAGTCCGCCGATGACGTCAAGGCTATGGCCGACCGTCGCGAGCTCGAAGTCTTCCGTGATCGCGATCGACTGATGTTCAAGGTTGAGCAGGTCGATCTGCTCGCTGGATCAGGCAAAGGCGACGATTTCAAGCTCGCCGAGTCGGGAGAACTCGAACCCCTCACCCTCGCTTCTTCGGGCTCGGGTGCCGCGATGGCTGCCGATGCCAAGGAGCAGACCGGGGCCAGCATCTTCGATCTTGCCTCCGACGGCACCGACGAGTCCGACCCATCGGCCGTCACGCGCGTCACGCCCTCGCCCTCGATCCTCTCGCAGGATCCGGGTAAGTCGGGCTCGGGCCTTCTCGACCTTACGCGGGGCGACATCGATGAAACCGCGTTGGGTGTCACGTCTCTCGAAGACGCGTACTCCAATACCGGCTCCGCGGATGCCTCGTCCGTGGGCAGCTTCCAGTCTGAAGCCTCTTCTGGTGGCGGCGGGCAGCTTTTCGAGTCTGCTGGCGCCGATGCCGCGGGGCACACGATGCCCATGATGGCCGCGTACGCCGAGCCCTACGACGGCCCGGGCTCGGGATTCGTTGGCGGGCTCGCCCTGGGCATGATCGTCGCCACTGGTGCGATGTGCTTTGCCGTCATCGCGGCCCTTGCTTCGGTCTCGACCAGCTCCGCCAATTCTGGACTCCTCAAAATCATGGGCGAGAACCTCTGGCCTGTCGTTGGCGGATTCGCTGGCATTGCCGTTGTAGCGGCCGTCATCGGCTGGCTCATCGGCAAGAAGTCTTAACCCACCCATCTTCGATGCAACTCCAGACGTCGATCGCACGCCGCGATCGACGTCTTTCATTTCAGCCACAGTGGGACATGCCCCAACCCGTACGCCTCCGCACGAGAGCCCGGCGCGTACACTCGAGAGTCTTGCGGTGCTGCCCGCATCATTATGCACAGCGGGAGCACTCTTGACCGCGAGTCCATCAACACCTCGGTGCATCCGCCGGCTTTCGTATTGGTTTGTACTCCCCTTCGCGACGGTCTTGCTCGCGGCGGCCGCATACTGGTTGGGGGGTACCGCTTCGCCTTTCATAGTGAAGAGACCCTGGCTCATCCATACTGTCATTTTCGCGCCGCAATTCGTCGCAACGTTTATGGTCTGGCGAGGGCTACGCCGGGTAAAGCTCGCGTACGCCGAGTGCGAGGGGCGTTTGTGTACCGGCTGTACCTACGACATGCGAGGGCACCCTTCGCCATCGGTCTGCCCTGAGTGCGGCACAACCTTCGACTTCGACGCCGACCACAGACTCTGGAACAAGTGCAATCTCCGAATCAAAGCCCAAGCATGAAGGCGAGGGGTTTGTGTCGTCAACTCAGACACGGCCTCCGCTGCCCAGCTTCAGCAGCACGTCGTCGAGATTTGCGTCGAATGACCCGCGTGTCATGACCGAATCGGCACCGGCGTCCCGGGCCGCCTGGAGCTGGTCTTTGGCCACATGCGGCCCAAAGGCCACGACCCGGATCCCTCGATGGGCTTCGCTCGCCCCGGGCTCCCGCAGATGCTGTATCAATTGAAGAGCAGTCTGGGGACTTTCCAAATCTACGATCAAAGCCCGAACGGATGAATCCGCAAGCCGAGCGTCGAGCATCTCGATCGACCTGACAGGCCGGCAAGGCACCGATAGAGCGTCGGCGGTCGCCTTGATTTTGCTCGCCCAAATCAAATCCGCCGCAAAGTAGAGCACCATGCCCAAGGCTAGCCGCATGTGGAGAAGCTTCAATCAAAACTTTGGACGAAGACTGGTGCGGGTTCGTCCGAAAAGAAGCTGAGTGTCGCGGACAATTTGGTGCCGTGCGACGATTTTGAGAGAAAACGCCAACTTCTTGTTGGCATCGGGCTTTTTTTGATGTACACTGCCGTCGTTCATAGGAGAGACCCCGATTCGGCTGTTTCCGCCAGCCAGTCGGGGAGACACACAGGACTTTGAGAGGGAGACATCAATGAAGATGGCGTTTTTGGGTACGGCCCTTGCGGCCTCGTTCGCCGGTTCTGCCATGGCCTTTGTGCCTTGGACGAATGCTTCCGGCACCGCTGCGTTTTTCAACTGGTCGAACGGCGGGTCCGACATCGGCCTGTTCGGCAGCCCCTTGCTCGTGGGCGGGGACACATTCGTGTTCTTCCCCTCGGGTTTCCGGGCTGAAGCACAAAACGGCGGCTCGACCGCAACGTACGACCGCCTCCAGTTTGAAGTCGAGGCCCACGCTGGGTTCGTCTTCAGCGATATTCGCGTCACCGAATACGGGGATTATGGCGTGATCGGCGCTGGCGGCCAGGTTTCCGCCGGTGGCACGCTTTTCGTTACCGACTTGATCGGTGGCGGCTCCTACACCGACAACATCATCACCAACCCCGGCAGCCCGATCTTCTCGGGTCTGGGCAACTGGCAAGGGGATGCCGCGGTCAGCTTGGCACCGTCGTCTTCCACTCGCCTCCGCGTGACCTTGAACAACAACTTGGTGGCCATCGCTGGCGCCAACGGCATCGCGTACATCGAGAAGAAGGTGTTCGGATCAGCCGTCGGCATCACCATCGTCCCCACCCCGGGCTCGATGGCGATGGTGATGATCGGTGGGTTGGTCGCAACCCGTCGCCGCCGCTAACGAAAACCTGACACGTCGCGGGATTGACCCTCCTGCGAAACGATTCAGATTATCAGACCTTGATGAACGCCAGTTGACCCCTGGCGTTCATCGCTTTTGGATTATGGATGGGTAAAGGTGTGCGTCGTGGGCAAGAAAACTTTGTTGTGCCAGAACTTTTTGCTTGTGGCTCCGAAGGATTGGGGTATACTGATCGCAGAGAGTGTGGCCGATGCGCCCCGAAAGGTTTGCATCGGCGAGGGTAGTGTGTAGAAGCGAGAGAGATCATCAGAGTTTGAAGGAGAGGATGAAATGCAGAAGATTGCCCTGATTACCGGTGTGCTGGCTGTGGCTGGCAGTGCCAACGCGTTCGTTCCGTGGACCAATCCGTCCGGATCGGGCTCGTTCTTCAACTGGTCGAACGGTGGCTCGGATAACGGCCTGTTCGGCAGCCCGACGCTCGTCGGCGACAATTTCGTGTTCTTCCCGTCCAACTTCCGCGCTCAGTCGCCCAACGGCAGCTCGATCGTTGGCGACCGCCTGCAGTTCGAACTCGAAGCCTTCGTCGGCAGCGAGTTCTCGAACATCACGATCCAAGAGATCGGTGACTACGGCAACCTCGGCGGCACCGGCGGCAACATCGTTCAGGCCAACATGGCTCTGTTCACGACCGACCTCAATAACTTCCGCGTCGTTCAGGACAACCAGACCTTCACGGCTCCCGCCGGGCTCGGTAACTGGAACCTGGCGGCCTCGACCGCTCTGGACGGCAGCGTTCAGAAGTGGACGAAGATCCGCGTTGTTCTCAACAACAACCTGATCGCGATCTCGAGCGGCAACGGCGTCACCTTCATCGAGAAGAAGGTCACTGGCGGCATCATCATCCGCGTCCCAACCCCGGGTTCGCTCGCCCTTCTGGGCATCGGCGGTCTCGTGGCGGTTCGTCGTCGCCGCTAATACGGCTTCGGCACCAGGGATCGAGTTCAATTGAATTCATCAAACAGAGCCGCCTTCATAGGCGGCTCTGTTTTTTCCTCTATGGCCGTCGGCTACCTCTATTTCCTGTGTTAGTCTCGATGCTGAGCATGGCGTTGAAGACAATGAGTTGCCGGAATGAGATCGTTCATCGCACGGCACGAGCCGCTGGCGGCAGTGTGTCGAGTGTGTACCAAGTGCGTTGATCGCTGACGCATGGTGGCCGGCCTCGGCCGCTCCTGTACGTCGGCACTTATGCCCGTCATTTGAGTTCTTGATGGTCGTAATCGTGCACATCGAGTGAGCCAGTCGAAGTCGTCACAAACACGAACGAGCGAGGGAACGCTCGTTCGTGGCGCGGCGCAACCTTCTTCTGTGGCGGGGCGCGAGAAGCACCCGGCACATGTGGGTCAAGCTATCTCGAGGCGATTGGCACTTTGACTGACTTGCAGCCGCGTCATGAAGTTCAGGACTCCTGCCGGGCGTGCGAGTTCCTGATCGTCTTGGATCGATCACATCGAGAAAGCCGGTCGATGGAGTACAAGCACGAACAATTGATCGTGGAACGATCGCATGATGTGATCTGACGCTTCTGGTCCTCGTTATTGACTGGGGGCGCTACTTCGTATTTGGGACTTTGACCGCGTCAGGGATCTTCAGTTTTTCGAGGTCGTCGTGAAGCTTTCGGCGGAGCTCGTCTTCTCTCTTGCGTTCGGCCAGTTGCTCTGGTGTGAGTTCGGCAGGTGCGCCTGGTAAGGTTTCTTTTTTGTCGGGTGGGAAGTAAGGGATGGCTTTGATGCCTTGCTCGCGGGCATCTTTGATGATGACTTGGAGGTAGCGGAACTCGCCGTCGAGCATTTTCTGGGAGTGTTCCTCGAGGTTCTTCGTGCCGACGCTCAGGGCGGCCTCGAAGCTTTCCCAGGACGCCTCGTCGAAGGTTTTGTTATCGTCGAGGAGAGCTCTGAGATTCTTGGTGCGATCGAAGGTCTCTTTTTTGGCCTGGCCCATCATGGTGGTTTCGAGGCCGGCCATCTTCTCGCGTTTGGCGTCGGTGAAAAACCCGATGTAACAGTGGTTCGGGGTGATCATGAGAAAGGTGTCGATGCCGATTTTGCGGAGGACGGAGGCGACGAGGACGCTCCCATCGACGCAGTTGGCCTGCTTCATCTCGAAGGACTCGTCGAGGAAACGAACGTGCTGGCTGGGGACGCGGTCGTTTCGTGTGGAGACTTTGGTGATGTCGGAGTAGGTGATGCCGCGTTGCTGGAGGACGTTCCAGACGGCGTAGACCTGCTTGAGGACTTCGTCCTCGGAGTTGGCCTGGTAGCCGACGAAATTTTCGACGGTCTTGGATTCGAGCGCCTGCTTGAGGATTTTGTCGACCCACGGGTGGTCTTCGTTGACGTAGGAAGCGAAGAGGAAGCCGAGGTTGTGAATGGTTGCGGTGTCGGCATTCTCGTCGCGTTCGATGTGGAGGAACGGGCAATCGTTGATGGTGTGAAGGGTGCAGACTTTGACGTCTTCGTCGGCCTCGTTGTCGTCGAGGGTGACCTTGAAGATGATGTTGACGGGCAAGGGCTGGCGGACTTTGGCGAGGTCCTTGTACTTCCAACGGACTTTGGGGGCGATGCCATACGTCGCGCCTTCGGTGTCGAGCACGCCCTTGAAGGAGCTGGTGTCCATGATCTCGGGGCACTCGATCGCGACGCGAACGCGGGTGCCGGCTTTGGGGGATTTGATGAGCACGTAGAGCCAGCCGTCGGGGTCGCCAAGGGTCTGCTGCTGGACTTTGGCGTCCTTCTTGGCCTCCTCGGAGTCTGGGTCGAGTGGCGGACTCTGATCGGACTTGGCGGTCGCCATGGCGATGATCATCGAAGGGAAGATCTGGCCCGCGGGATCGACGTGGGCGGTCCATGCGGGCTCACGGGAGGCGGCGGGGTTCGGCGATTGGATGACGGAATTGGCGGTGGAAGTGGCCCAAACCGTGGCGGGCGAGATGGACAGCAGCATGGGAAGAAGGAAGTGCATCACAGGCTCCAAAGTGAATGATGGATGATAACGGCAGCCCGAGCGCGGGACGAATGGTGATCGACGGATGTCCCCCGATGGGCGAGCGAGGACAATCGATCGAGAGAATCGCGTGGTTTGGTCGAAATATGGCGGTTGAGGATGGAGCCAGTCGGCGTGGATCAGGAAGCACAAGCACGCGGGGTCGATTCGGCGTCGCCTTCGCTGAGGGAGTCGGTGGGGGCGGCGTATGAGCTAAAGTTTGCGTTGACAGAGGTGCAAGCCGGGATGGTGGAAGCGTCGCTGAGCCGCGGGTTGTCACTCGACCCGAACGCGGACCCCGCGCTGGGTGGGGCGTACGCGGTGAGCAGCGTGTACTGCGATACCGATCGGTGGTCGGTGTACTTTCGTGAGGGCCGGTACGCGACTCGCAAGTATCGGCTTCGCCGCTACGGGAGCGCGACGACGGTGTATCTGGAACGCAAGACGGTCAAGGCCCGGCGGGTCAGGAAGCGTCGCGTGGCGGTGGAGGCGTCTGCGGTCGAGTCGCTGCTGGCGCTTCGGTCGGGGCGATCGGAGTGGTTTGCAAGGCAGGTGGCAGGCAGGGGCCTTTCGCCCGTGTGCTGCGTCAGGTATCTTCGGCGGGCGATGTTCGGGGTGACGCCCGAGGGACCGGTGAGGGTGACGTTTGATCGGAGCATTCGCGGGGCGAGAGCCAATAGCTGGGCGTTTGATCAGATCGGGAGCGAGGTGGAACTGCTCTCGGGCGTGGTCGTGTGCGAATTGAAATTTGCGGGAGTGATGCCGTGGCTGCTCAAAGAGGCGGTGGCCAGCGCGACGCTGGAGCCATCGTCGGTGTCGAAGTACCGGGCGTGCGTGGAGGCGCTGGGGCTGGTGGCTCGATCGGCCGAAGCGAGTGTGAAGGAGTGTGCGGATGCCTGAGTGGCTCAGCGGTGTGATGACATCGACGACGCCGGTGCCCGCGGGCACGATGGCGGTGCGGATCGCGGTGTCGATCGTTCTCGGGCTGGTGGTGGCGGGCGTGTATGCGCTCACGCACGGCGGGCGGTCGCGAGATGCCGGTACACTCGCGGCGACGATCGTGCTGCTCTCTGGGCTGCTGGCGATGGTGTCGATGGTGATCGGTGATAACGTCGCGCGGGCCTTTGGATTGGTGGGCGCGTTGTCGATCGTGCGGTTTCGCACGGTGGTCGAGGACACCCGGGATACCGCGTTCGTGATTTTCGCGGTGGTTGTGGGGATGGCCGTGGGTACCGGGCTTCTCATGGTCGCCTTGATCGGGGTTCCCATCATCGGGGTGGCGGCGTTCATGCTCAGCCCGATCGCGGCGCGAACCGACGTTTCGGGAGATCGCGTCGCGCAGAGATCGGTCGTGACGGTTCGTCTCGGGTTGGGGCGAAACCCCGCGGGGCTCACGGCGGAACTCTCGAAGCGACTGCGCGAGGTGCGGATGGTGTCGGCCAAGACGGTGAGGCAAGGGTCGGCTGTGGAAGTGGTGTACGGGGCCTTGTGCGATGATGGCGAGGCCGCGCGTGTGGTGGTTGAGATGAACGCGATTGAAGGCGTTCAGGAAGTCGAGATTGCGCCCGAAGCCGGGCAATGAGGTGTCGATGAACATGCGTTGTCGTGGAGTGTGGATGCTTGTGCTGACCGCGGGGATTGCCGGGGTCGCGATCTCGCAACCGGAGAGGCCGTCGAACGGGCAGCCGGACGGCGGACCGGGGCGAGGTCCGGGTGGGGGGCCGGGTGGGCCGATGATGGCCGAGCGCAAGGTGGTGGCGCGATTTGATCAGGACGGGGACGGAAAGCTCAACGCTGAGGAGCGCAAAGCCGCGCGCGTGGAACTGAAGAAAGAAGGCACAGGCCGTCGAGGCCCGGGTGGGCCCGGAGGGCCTGGTCGTGGGGGCCCGCCCGGGATGGGCGGCGACGAGAAGCCGACTCCCGGCGTGCGGGTGTCCAAAGACGACGTGACCATCGCCACGGGCGGTTTGTTTGATGCCGGAGTGGTGCGCACGCTTTTCATTGACTTTCCACAGGCGGACTGGGAAGACGAACTGGGCGACTTCATCAAGACCGATGTCGAGGTTCCCGCGACATTGACCGTGGACGGCCGAGTGATCGAAGGTGTGGGCGCGAGCTTCCGGGGCGCGAGTTCACTGATGATGGTCGGCAAGGGATCGAAACGCTCGCTGAATCTGTCGCTCGACTCTACCGATCATTCGGCGAGGCTTGACGGCGAGCGGACGCTCAATCTGCTCAACTCGCACGAGGACGCGAGCTTGATGCACACCGTGCTGTACCTGCACATCGCAGCAGAACTGAAAGTGCCGGCCCCGCGGGCGAATTTCGTGCGGACGGTGATCAACGGCGAGAACTGGGGCGTGTACACGAACGCGGAGCAATTCGGGAAGCCGATGCTCGCTCGCGTGTTCCCTGAATTCAAGGGCGAGGGTGCGCGGTGGAAGGCCCCGGGAAGCCCGATGGGCCGAGCGGGGCTCGAGTACCTCGGCGACGACGTGGGCGCGTACAAGCAGCGGTTCTCGATCAAGTCGAAAGACGACGAGAAGTCGTGGGCCGCGCTCATTGACTTGTGCAAGACGCTGAACCAGACGCCGATTGATGGGCTCGAGGCGGCGCTTGCGAACAAGCTCGACCTCGACGGGGTGCTGTGGTTCCTTGCTCTCGAGAACGCGCTGGTGAACTCGGACGGGTACTGGATCCGGGCGAGCGATTACAGCTTGTATCGAGACCCCAAGGGCGTGTTTCATGTGATGCCTCACGACACCAACGAGACGCTGAGCCCGGCGGGCGGCCCCGGGATGGGCCCGGGTCGCGGCAGACCGAGACGAGATGCGGAGCGCGACGGGGAGCGTGGCGGGCCGCCTCAGCAGGAACGGCCCGGGTACGGCGTGGAGCAGCCGATGGAACCGCCGCCGCTTGATCGTGCCCGAGGCGGCGGTACGAGTGTGAACGTAGACCCTCTGATCGGGCTCGATGACGAGGCCAAGCCGCTCCGGAGCCGGCTCTTGAAGGTGCCCGCGCTGCGAGCGAAGTATCTGGAGCGTGTGCGGGCGATCGCACGCGATTGGCTGGATTGGAACACGCTGGGTCCGGTCGTCGCAAAGTACCGCGAGACGATCGACGAGCACGTCAAGGCCGACACCAAGAAACATTCGTCGTACGAGGCGTTTCGGGCCGCCACGGCTCCCGACGGCACGGGGCCCAGAACGATCCGCGGGTTTGCGCTGCAGCGGCGCGAGTTCTTACTCAATCACAAGGACATCAAAGCGCTCGACGAAGCCCGGTAGCAGCATCGGTTAGCGCCCGAAGTCGGCGGGAAGACGTCCCGCGATCACGGCGGCCACGGCTTTGCCCCTCACTTTGCGTCCGTCGAAGGGGGTGTTCTTCGACATGCTCGTCAGCGACCGGGCGTCGATGGTCCATGCCTCGTCAGGGTCGATGAGCGTGATGTCGGCGGGGCCCCCGACGGCGAGCGTGCCGAGCCCCAACGTATCGAGACCGCACAGGCGTGCCGGCTCTGTGGTGAGCAGGGCGATCAGCCTCTTCCATGAGATCGCGCCCGAGGTCACCAACGCCTCGATGTACAGAGGAAGCGCGGTCTCGATCCCGACCATGCCCATCGGGGCCTCCTCGAACGGCAGGGCTTTTTCGTCCGCAGAGTGCGGGGCGTGGTCGGTTGCCAGCACCGTGACCACGCCCGATGCGACGGCCTCGACAAGCGCATTGACGTCGGCCTTGTCGCGCAACGGGGGGTTGACCTTGGCGAGCGTGTTGTACCCGCCCCGTGCGTTCACTTCGTCGCAGGTCAGTAGTAAATGGTGCGGAGACGCCTCGCCCGTGATGAGCGAGCGAACGGCGGGATCCTTGCGGACTCGGGCCAGAATCTCGCAGCTGCCGGCGGATGAAATGTGCTGGACGTGGTAGCGGCACCCGACGCTCGCCGCGATGCGGGCGTCTCGCTCGACGATGATCTCCTCGGCGATGCGGGGCCAGCCGCCTAGGCCGAGCGTGGCCGAGAGCGTGCCCGCGTGCATGGCGGCTCCGCGGGTCATGGTTGGGTCCTGGCAGTGCTGCATGAAGACCAGCCCGGTGCGTTTGACGTGCGTGAGCACGCGCGACATGACACCGGCCGAGGCGATGGCGTCGCCGTCGTCGCTGAAGGCGACCGCACCGGCTTGGGCGCACAGTTGGATCTCGGCGGGCTCATCGCCGCGTCGGCCTTTGGTGCCCGCGGCGACGGGGAAGACCCGTGCCGCATGGGAGTGCCGCATCGCCTGTGCGGATCGGTCGAGCACGAACCGAACGAGTTCGGGCGTGTCGAGGGCGGGTGTGGTGTTGGGCATGCAGCAGACGGCGGTGAAACCACCCCGCGCCGCCGCCGCCGATCCGGTCGCGATCGTCTCCTTGTGCTCGCCCCCGGGTTCGCGGAGGTGGACGTGCGGGTCGATGAGCCCGGGCGTGACGATGAGCCCGTCGGCGTCGATCACCCTGCACCCCGTTGGAATGGGCAGCTTTTTCCCGATCGAGGCGATCCTTCCCGAGGCCACGGCGACATCGGCGACCTTGTCTAGGCCTGATGCGGGATCGATCACGCGCCCGCCTCGGATCAGCAGGTCTGAAGGTGGCGCAATGTTCTTGGTCTGTGCGGGCGTCATGGTGTGCAGGATAGCGGCGCACGATCGACCACTCGTAGAGGTTGATCCTGTTCCGAGTTGTGAGCATGTTCGACCCGGCCCGGAGTTGGTGCTACCATGTTGGCCCAATCCCGGGGTGTAGCGCAGCTTGGTTAGCGCGTTTGACTGGGGGTCAAAAGGTCGGCGGTTCGAATCCGCCCACCCCGATTCGGCACAAGCGCCCGCGGCAACGCGGGCGTCTGTGTTTTTGGTCGAACCCGACCTATGATCCTTCGGCCACGGAGTGGAGTCGGCGGCCGATCGATCATCCAGTGGTTCAGTCCGAGGTTCAGTCCGAGGTTCAGCTGCGGATCATTGATAACAAAGCCCGAACAAGGCGATGGAAGCATCGTCGGTCGTGTTCGGGTTCCATTCTATCCTTGTACCGGCCTCCGCTGCCGGTGTTTGCATGAAGAAGCGCCTATGAGCACCGGTATCCGGAACGTCGCCATCATCGCCCACGTCGACCATGGCAAGACCACCCTGGTCGATCAGTTGTTGAAGCAGTCGGGGATGTTCCGCGCGGGCGAGCTCGAGAAACTCGAGGGCGGGCAGCACGGGCTGATCATGGACTCCAACCCGCTCGAACGCGAGCGCGGGATCACGATCCTCTCCAAGAATTGCGCCGTCACGTACCACTCGCCCGACGGGAATCAATACCGGATCAACATCGTTGATACCCCGGGCCACGCGGACTTCGGCGGCGAGGTCGAGCGTGTGCTGCGCATGGCCGACGGGTGTCTGCTGGTGGTGGATAGCTACGACGGGCCGATGCCTCAGACCAAGTTCGTGCTGGGCAAGGCCCTTGAAGCCGGGCTCAAGCCCCTCGTCATCATCAACAAGGTTGACCGTCCAGATGGGCGGCCCACAGCGGTGCTCAACGAGATTTTTGATCTGCTCATCGAGCTGGGCGCCGACGATCATGCGTTGGATTTCCCGGTCGTGTACGCCTCGGGGCGTGACGGGTGGGCGAGCGCGACGTGGCCCATCGAGGGCGACAAGCCCGACAACGTGCGGGCGATCTACGACGCGATCATTTCGCACGTGCCGCAGCCCAAGGACGATCCGGCGGCCCCGTTGCAGGCTCTTATTACGACGCTCGATTACAACGATTATGTGGGCCGGATTGGGATCGGGCGCGTGTTCTCCGGGACTCTGCGCTCGGGGCAGAACGTCGCGGTGGTCAAGCGTGACGGGAAGGTCGTGATGACTCGGGCCCTGAAGATCCAGCAGTTTGCCGGGCTCAAGCGGGTGGACGCCACGGAGATTGTGGCGGGCGACTTGTGCGCGATCATCGGGCTTGATTCGGTGGACATCGGGGACACGGTGGCGTCGCCCGAGAATCCCGTCGCGCTCCCACCGGTGCGGGTCGATGAGCCGACGATGACGATGCTGTTCAAGATCAACGATTCGCCCTTTGCCGGACAGGACGGGACCTACGTCACGAGCCGGCAGATCCGCGAGCGTCTCGACAAAGAGCTCCAGACGAACGTGGCGATGCGGGTGGAGACCGGCCGCACCGCCGACGAATTCCTCGTCAGCGGGCGCGGCGTGCTGAGCCTGGGGATCCTGATCGAGAACATGCGTCGCGAAGGGTTCGAACTCTCGGTCGGCAAGCCCGAGGTCATCATCAAAGAGATCGACGGGGTGCCCCACGAGCCCGTGGAAGAACTCGTGATCGACTGCCCGACATCGGCGATGGGGTCCGTCATGGAACTCGTCGGCTCACGCAAAGGTGAGCTCAAGAAGATGGAGAACCGCGGCGAGACCCAGACTCACATGCTCTTCGAGATCCCGTCGCGGGCCCTCATCGGCCTCCGCGGACGCGTGCTCACCGCGACGCAGGGCGAGGCCATCATGAACCACAGCTTCCTGAGGTTCTCGCCGGTCTCGGGCGAAGTGCCCCACCGGCTCATGGGCGTGCTGATCTCGATCGAGACCAACCCCGTGACGACGCACGCGTGCGAGCTGCTCGCCGATCGAGGGGTGCTGTTCGTCGAGCCCGGCGACAAGGTATACACCGGCCAGATCGTGGGCGAGCACAACCGCGACAACGACCTGACCGTCAACGCGACGAGGCTCAAGCACCTCACGAACATGCGCAACGCCAACAAGGAAGCCACCGTGGTTCTCAAGGCGTCCCGCAAGCTCAGCCTCGAAGCCTCGATCGAGTACATCGAAGACGACGAGCTTGTCGAGGTGACGCCCAAGTCCATCAGGCTTCGCAAGAAGATCCTCGACGAGAGCATGCGCAAGCGTGCCGACCGCCAGTCGCGTGACAAGCTCGAAGCCGCCAATGCCTAAGCGTCGTGCATACGTCGTGCATGCGTTGTGATGGCGTCTCTCTAGCGGCCGGCCTTGAACAGGACGCGGAGCGACTCGATGATCTCATCCTTGGTGTTGACCTTGGACGTGACAACTTTGGGGCCTTGTTCGTCGCT
>Ga0209573_1000403_pt1 | contig 94308 bp, 71 predicted proteins | sample TNRBio252014_DNA_FD_185870 | JGI IMG/M metagenome (GOLD analysis project Ga0209573, IMG submission 185870) | Wastewater treatment Type I Accumulibacter community from EBPR Bioreactor in Madison, WI, USA - TNR Reactor_6/25/2014_ DNA (SPAdes)... | ecosystem: Engineered > Bioreactor > EBPR >...
GATATCCATTCCGAAAGGATGAAGGCTCCTTGAAGACTACAAGGTTGATAGGCTGGATGTGTAAAGTCAGAAACGACAAAGCTTACCAGTACTAATTGCCGAACGCTTGATCACATTTTTTTTTCTTCTTAACTTGAAATCACTATTAAACAAACTTAACATTGCAACCAAAACTTACCTCAATTATTCGTATACAAAGTGTCACAAAAAATTTCCTGGTGATTTTAGCATGGGGGTCACACCCGTTCCCTTCCCGAACACGGAAGTTAAGCCCCATTGCGCCGATGGTACTGTCAAGGGAGAGTAGGTCGTCGCCAGGATACCCTCGATTAAACTAAGCTCGCTAAACGCGAGCTTTTTTTTTGACAAAATTTACTCCACCCGAATCATTTCTTTAAACGCAGTTGACTAACCATTTAATAAAAACAAGCTACAAACGATTACTAATAGCAAATTTCTTTATAGTTTACATAAATATGAATAATTGAAAAATTTACAGTAATAGCTATACTATGAGTAAAATTTTCAATTTAATAGTAGGGTTTAAACATGAAAAATAAAAAAAAGTCTTATAGATTTACAAGTGATGTTGAACCTGATGACAAAGAATTAGCTCAAATTATGCATGAAGTTTCTCTCGAAGCCACTAAAAAAGCCAAAAAAGCAATGTTAGAATTGGAAAATAAAATCAAATTGCAAGTTGCAGAAGCCTTTCTGCAAGCGGGTATAAAAGGTAAATGAAGCCAAAGTTAATTGTCATTGCAGGGCCGAATGGCTCAGGGAAAACCTCGGTGACGGGTAAAATTCTTGAGCATGAATGGGTCGAAGATTGCCTCTAAAAGTAGACACCCCATGTCTCTAGAAAAATTCTATTGAGTATATGTTCCGCTATTATCATTATCAGTTGTTGTCAATAATTGGTATAGGGCAATGTTAATATAATAATTAGAACGGCCGATTTTTTCCTTTTTTAAAAAGCCATCTGTGCATAGAGTATCTAAATATTTAGTCGCTGTTAAACGCGAGACTTTTAATGCTTTTTCAATAAATTCAATTTTTGTATATGGGTGAGAAAAAAGATTGTTAATCAAATCTTGGCTGTAAAATTTGTATAGTGTTCGAATACGGTTTTTGTAATCTTTTTGCGTTGCATCAATCGCATGCACCATTTTAATCGTCTGGCGTGAAGTTTGTTCGACACCTTCTAGGATATAAAGAACCCAAGCTTCCCAGTCATTTGTTTCTCGAACAGATTGAAGTAAACGGTAATACTCATTCTTATTTTGAACGATATAACGACTTAGGTAAAGTATAGGAATATTTAGCAACCCTTTTTGGACTAAATATAAAACATTGATAATGCGCCCTGTTCTGCCATTGCCGTCATAGAAGGGGTGAATGCTTTCAAATTGATAATGGATCATCGCCATTTTGACGAGTGGGTCAGCGTCAAAAAAAGTGTCATCGTTGATAAACAACTCTAAATTTTTCATCAGTGTTTGAATATCTTCAATATTTTGTGGTGGTGTATACACCGTTTCGCCAGTTTGGTCATTTAAAAGTTTTGTTCCAGGCAGTTTTCGAAAACCAGATTTTGATTTTTCTAATTCAGCTTGAATTTGGATGATATAATTATTGGTTAGCAGGTTTTCTTTTTGAACCAAATCAAAACCAGTTCTCAAAGCAGTTACATAATTTCGAACTTCTTTGGCAGCAATATTTGAGGGAATTTCTGTGAACAATCCTTCTTTAAAAAGATCATCATGCGTTGTAATGATATTTTCAATGGCAGAGCTATCCTTTGCTTCTTGTAGAAAAAGTGTGTTAATCAATATTTCCTGATTCGATAAAGTCGCTGAAATACCCTTTAATTCTGCAAGGTAGCGATGTGCGTTACTTGCCTTCTTAAGGATTTTCTTAGTATCTAGCTCGTTTGATGGTGGTAATTTTTGTAGTTCAAAAACCATTTTGATTTACTTACATATGTATAGAAAACATTATTTTTCTATGCATATCTTATCAACATGTATAAAAAATCATACTTTTCTATATATTGAATTACTTAAATTTTTAGTAATTTGAATTATTTTTATTAAAAACAAGAATTTAAGCTAAATAAACTCTTTAGTAAAAGTAGTTTTCGCAAGCAATTAAATTTCAATATGAAAACTAAAAATAATGGTTGGTCACACTGTTCGTAAAAATATTAGTAATCATAAAAAGCCTATATAATTTAGATTAATTTTTTAATAAAAGTATGAACGAAGAATTAATCAAATTACAAAACAGGCTCAAAGAACTAGAACAAGAGAAATCACAAATATCCGCTCATATTTCTAGTCTTCAAAAAGCTCAAATCCAAGACCTCACCACAAAGTTAAAAAGTAATCAGCCCATCAAAAAAACACCAACTACCCCCGAAGAAAAACGCGAACTTTTTCTAGATCTGTTTCGCTGTCGAAAAGATATTTACCCTAAACGCTGGGAAAACAAATCTCAAGATAAAAAAGGGTACGCGCCTGTTTGTCAAAACGATTGGGTTGAGGGCGTATGTAAAAAAATAGGAAAAGTTAAAGTAAAATGCGGGGAATGCCCCAACCAAGCATTTCTACCATTAGATGACTTTGCGATTAAATCTCACCTGCAAGGTACTGATACGCTCGGCACCTATGCCATAAAAGATGACGACACCTGCATTTTTCTTGCCTGTGATTTTGATGGCGATGGTTGGGAAAAAGATGTTCTCTCCTATAAAAATGCCGCGGCATTACTTGCTATCGAAGTATCTGTTGAGATTTCAAGATCAGGTAATGGTGCCCATGCTTGGCTATTTTTTAATGAATTTGTTACCGCTAAATCTGCTAGGCAATTAGGCACACTAATTCTTGCCAAAGCGAATGAAAATAGGCCTAAAATGAAACTTAGCAGTTATGATCGATTCTTCCCCAATCAAGATTATATTCCAAAAGGAGGGTTTGGTAATTTGATTGCCTTACCTCTTCAGCGCCAAGCACGAGAAAAAAGCAGAACCGTTTTTATTGACAATGACTTTTTACCAATTAACGATCAATGGGAATATCTGGCAAATATAAAAAAATTATCGCAAGCAGAAGTTAACCAAATTGTTACAGAATTTTACCCAAAGATGACAATTCCCAAAAGATCTGAAGATTCAGATGATCTACAATTAATCATAGATGAAAAAATAATCGAAGTGAATTTTTCTAAAGAAGAAACTTTAGAATGCAAAAATGAAGTTCAAATCAATTTGGATTCAAAAATTTCGATTAGCTTAGAAGGCTTGCCATCTAAAATAATTGCCAAAATAAAAAGAATGGCAACATTATCCAACCCAGAATTTTATCGAAAAAATCGCATGCGATTATCTACTTTTGGGGAACCCCGATTAATTTTTACCGGCGAAATGCAAGACGCACAAATCATAATCCCGATTGGCTTAAAAGATGCAGTACTTGAGCTTTTAAAAAAGGCTAAAGCAAAAATCATTTTTCACGACAAAAGACCATGGCCAAATTTAATTGAAACGAATTTTATTGGTGAATTAACAACAATTCAAAAATCAGCAATTGAAGATTTGCTTAAGTTTGAATCTGGTGTTTTAGTCGCCCCACCAGGGGCTGGTAAAACTGTCATGGCGTGTTCAATGATTGCAGAACGAAAATTGCCTACTTTGATAATCGTCAATAAAGATACTCTTTTAACTCAATGGAAAGAGCGATTGTGTACCTTTTTAGATTTAAAGCCAAAACAAATTGGCATCATAAAAGGCAGTAGAAAGAAGCCTTTAGGTATCGTCGATGTTGCAATGATGCAAACCTTAAAGTCGTTTCAAGATAATAGTGAATTGCCAACTTATGGTCAAATCATTATTGATGAATGCCATCATATTCCTTGTGTAACTTTTGAAGATATTCTAAAGAGAATTCCAACTCAGTATATTCTTGGGTTGACGGCAACACCCTATCGTAAAGATCGCCTCGAGAAAATAATATATTTCTATTGTGGCCCGATTAGACACGAGATAATATTGAGCGAACAGTTAGAAATCCCTAAAATAGCCAAAGTCAAAAGAACAAATTTAAAACTTCCAGAAGAATTAGGTGCTCAACCACTAATTCATCTTGTTTGGGAGCAATTGATTCAAAATGATGAAAGAAATAATCTAATTGTTCAAGATATTTTATCTTGTATCAGTCAAGGCCGAAATTCTCTGATTATTTCAGATAGAAAAGAGCATCTGAAAACGCTTGAAGAAAAAACATTAGCTTTGCAATCAGACAAAACCTTTAAAGTTTTTAAATTGGAAAGCCAAGAAGGTAAAAAGAAAAGAGCACAAGTCTTTGAAAAAATAAAAGAAGCTATTCTGCAAAAAGAGTCGATTTGTTTATTTGCCACGGCTTCTTTAATTGGCGAAGGCTTTGACATGCCAGAATTAAACACGCTATTTTTGACAATGCCGCTATCTTTTAAGGGTAGAATGATTCAATACGCTGGCCGCCTTCATAGAAGCTCGGTCGAGAAAAAAGAAATTATTATTCATGATTATTTAGACGCGAATTTAGCCCTCACCATTAAAATGTATAGAAACAGGCAAAAAGCATACAAAAGTATGGGGTATACACTTATTGAAAGCTGAAAAAGGTTTAAGTTTAAGCTCAAACCGTTTATTCTTCGCATATAGCAGACTTAGTGGGTTTAATGGAAGATCGTAAAACTAAGAAAATCTAGCAATTCAGCTCAAATATTATTTTTTTAATACCCACTTTGCTTTTTGACCAGAACTAATATTTTCTATTATATTTTCATCACGAAGTTTTCGCAAGACAAGTCTAATCATATCGCGACTAATTCCAATGCAGTCATTTTCGATATCCGAAATGGCGAATGGCCCAACTTTTCGAAGTATTGACTGTTTTATTTGTTGAGATTTAGAACCTTTACTGTTTCTAATTTCACCAACGCGCTCTTCAAATTCCTTATAAGCTCGCAGCATAACACCCCAAAAATAATTAAGCCATGGGTAAACATCATGTTCCCCTTCATGCCAGCCAATCGAGCATTTCTCCAAAGTTTCATAATAAGTCTCTTTTGATTCCTCGAAAATTCTTTCTAAACTTATAAAACGCCCAACTTCGTAGCCAAATTGGTAAAGAATCATGAGTGTCAATAATCTGGAAATTCGGCCATTACCATCGCTAAAGGGATGCACACATAAAAAATCTAATATCATTAGTGGGATTACAATTAGAGGTTCTCGATGGTCTTGTGTTAGAGCTATTTGATAATTTTTAACCAGATCTTCCATGGCATTCGGGGTTAATAATGCTGAAACGGGTTTAGATCTAACTTTTAGAATGGTGCCATCTGAGCTTCGTTCAACAATTTCATTATCGCCTCTTTTCCAATGCCCACCATCTTCTGTCATATAACGATAAAGCAGTTTATGCAATTGCAGAATGACATTGTTTGAAACTTCCATGTGTTGGGCTGATTCATGAATTAAATTTAACCCATCTCGATAACCAGCGATTTCTTGCTCAGAACGATTTTTTGGTTCCGTATTTTTGATAACAATTTTTTCAATTCGTTTATAAGGCGCAGTAATACCTTCTAAACGATTAGATGACTCACTTGATTCTATAATGGCAACGGATTTTAATGTATTAAGGATTTCAGGGGTTTGCTTAAAAAACAGCTCCTGTTTTCCTTTATATTGGCCAATAGTAGTTAAAAAAGAAAGCGCGGCTTCATTAAATTTTAGCTTACTCAAATATGCTGGCGAAAGTGAATTCAATAGAAAACTCCATTAAACGAAAGGGGTAATATACCTCTTGAATGGGGTAAGATCAAGCAGTTATTACCCCATTCCCGAGATTTTATTACCCCATTCATGTCGAATTAGTATTCAAATAGAAAATATTTTAACGATTGGGTATTAATTCAAAACTAAAAAACTATAGTGACCACTAAGGGGGTAAAACTAGTTGTCGTTAGCCAAATACCATTAATTCTAAAATAAACAAATAATGTTTAGAGTAACCCTATAAATGGCCATCTCCCAACTATGTCCACAAAAAACTAAAAACCCGGCTCCTATAGTTTTTACTAGAAAACACATCGCCAACCCCAGAAAAGACCTCGGTGACTCATGAAATGAGCACGGTGAGGGGGTGGACAGAGTGGACTAGGTGGACAGAGTGGACAGAGTGGTGGGGGGTGGTTGACGGAATTGTGGGTTATTCTGGGGGTTAGTGGCATCACGCTTTTTGCACACCGTTGTATTTTTAACCATTTTTAATTCGGTCGTTATTATCATTTTTCATATTTTCAAATAGTTAGCGTTTCAATTCTAATTCTTTATGAAGTTTTGCTTTCTGCAATTGTTGGTCGGGTAGTTCGGTTTGAACATCATTCACTTTTTTGCTTACATTTTCGATCTGGGCATAGTGGCAAAATAGAAGTGGTACTAAATGTTTATACTGTGTAAAGAATTTTGATAAGCAATTTCGCTTAATTTTGCAAATTTTATGTGAGGAAGTAAATTAAATTGTTTTTTTGTTTACATTTTTAGTGTTTTTAATACATTTGCCGCACTATTTTTGCTCAGATTTTAAGGACTTCAATATGCGCGATATTATACAATTAAAAATGAGTTTGATTGGCTCAGACCCCGTGATTTGGCGGCGCGTTTTGGTGAAAAAAGAGCTTACTTTTTATGGGTTGCATTGCATTATTCAGCAATTGATGGATTGGAATGATGAGCATATGTATGACTTTGTAATTGATGGTAAAAGATTAACGGAAGGTGACGACATAGATTTTTCAGAAATGTTGGATTTATTAAGAAACAATAATGAAGTAGAAGAAGAATTAGAAGATGAGGAAGATGATCGAGACGAAGAAGAAGATCACCCTTTACATCAAACGCTGGGAGAATTATTAACTAAAGTAAATAAAAAATTTAAATATGAATATGACTACGGTGATAACTGGGAAATTTCAATTCAAGTAGAGAAATATCTAGATATTGATAAAAACATTGAATACCCACGGCTTATTGATGGGGCATTAAATGGCCCACCAGAAGATTGTGGTGGGATATGGGGTTACTATAATTTAGTAGAAGCACTAGAAAATAAAAAGCACCCCGACCATGATGAAATTTCAGATTGGATAGGTGAATACGACCCTAATTATTTTAATATGAATGAACTTAATCATATATTAATTAATGGCTATGAAATTGATGAAGATGATGATGAAGATGATATAGATGATGAGCAAGAAAAGCCAAAAATTGAAATAGTTGAAACCAAAAAGCCAAAGAAACGCTGACAATATCAAATAAACCAAAAGTCCGCAGTAAAGACAAGGCATCTTCTTCACGCCTTGCATAATGGTAGAAAGAAATAGGTTAAATTCATCAATTTTGTGTTAGACCTTGCAATTGGTGATTTGTGTTATTGAGATATGCAATGCCCAAAATGAAGACAAAAATATTATGTTCACGATGTCCACCAATAATTACGCCGAAAATTCGGCGAACGCAGTTCTAGTATGGTTAGCCATTGCCTTTACCACCAGGCATTTAATTTTTGCTTTATTTTGTCTACCAAATTAAAATTAACTCGATCAACATTCAAATTTGCCCCAGTAGAACATGCTAAAAGGGGCGCATTCGTCATATGATGTGGTTTAGTGAAGCTTTTATAAAGGTATGTTTTTTGTAAGAACTCTAGTTTTTGCGGTTGTTGATGAGAGAGTGGTAGAGACGGGTTTCAAACCCGTCTCTACGCATTTTATCAATTACGGTTCGTCGAAAAGTGTTAGCAATACACATCATGAGCCGAACACACTCACTAAAAGTAATAATTAAACAATCTGCAGTTTGTAAGAACAAAACCTTGACAATCCAATAAAAAATGCAATAATACTACAAAAGTAATACAGATAGTAATACAGAAGACTGAATAATAAACTTAATTTTGTAAAAGGAAATTGCATGAAAAAAAATATTGGTATTTTTTTACTAATGGTCGTTTTTTGCTCAGCACAATCGCAAGATAAAACTTCAAATAACCAAGCTATATATAAAGAAATTCCTGAAGTAGTTTCGAAAATCAATCAATTAAAAAGCAATACGGCAGTAGATTTAGGTAAATTTCAGATTAATCCAGTTGATGCAAAAAAATACAATGGAAGTTTTTCAACTGGTCCTGGGCGTCGAGATTACTGCAATAAAATGCCTTATGCGCCTGATAGAGGTACTGCCGTTTATAGTGGTGCAAATCATGGCTCTCCAAATCGATTAAATGATGTATGGGAATATCATCTTGGTTCTAACACTTGGAATTTAATTTGTCTACCTGGAAATGATGCCACTTTGCATCGTCAATGGGAAAACAAAGCCAGAAAAGCTCGCGAAGATATTAGCAAACAAATTGAAGTAGAAAAAAACAAAAGTTTTCTTGAAAATGAATTTGCTGAATTTAATAAAAATTGGTGGAGCAAATGTGCTGTTGAAGATGGCTATCTTCAAGACAAAGCCAATGGTGGGCCAGTTCAGCCTTGGCATACATGGGATGGAATTACCTACGATATTCAGGCCAAGCGCTTATACTGGGCAGTGCTTGACAGTGATAATACGAAAATTGAAAAAGATCGCGTGCAAGTATACAAAACAAAATTGTACGCAGAAGCTACGGGTAAAGCACCTGAAGAATTAGTTGCCTTATTAAAACCCAGTTCAAGTTTATTCATGTATGATTTTGAGAAAAAACGCTGGTTCAGACAATTAGGGGAAGCACCTTTCCCTTATATGCGAGGTATGGGTGGGTCGTTAATTTATTTATCGGATATTGACAAAACAATTTGGTATAACGCAGCACAAAATGTTCCGCTTGGTGAATTTTGCATGTGGGAGTATGATGCTAAAACAAACAAATGGAAAGACCTAAAGCCAAACGAAGGGAAATCGTTAATTGACTCAACATTTGGGCCTTATGTGAATGGCAAAAGAGATCCGACTCAGATATATACTCCTGAAGCAGAACTGCAAATGGCTTATAGCCCAAAATTTAAAAAAATTGTTGCCGTAAGCAATGAAAAAACATTTGTTTATGATGTAGCAAAAAATTCTTGGGTACGCGGTGAAGACACATTGGGGTTTGGGCAAGATAATCATGGTGTTTTTGTATATGATAGCAATGCTGATGTATTTCTACTTGCTTCCAAAAGTGGTGGAATATGGAGCAAAAAACCATGGACTATCTGCGCCTATGATGTTAAAAATAACAAATGGGAACAAGTTGAAATTCTAGGTGACGCAATGCGACAAGATACCGAAAGTCAACCGAATGCCTTTGCAGGGTATTATGACATTGGGTACAATGCGTTTGTTTTATATAATGGTCGAAATGCAACCACTTGGGCTTACAGACATAAATCAAAGTAATTTAAAAGGCGGGGCAAAGTTAATGCTTTTTTTTTAAATGTAACGCTCAATTCAGTAGGGGCGGTTCGACGCTTCGAATGCCCCTACAGCTTTCATCGTTTCGTAAAAAAATACTTAAATCTAGTTTGGGTTGGTGATCACCTAACATCTTCTGAAAGATTTGTAAATTCAAGTTATTTTTTCTCTATTGGCAAAAGAACTTCTTTATGATAGCCTAACTTCACCGATAGAATTCTTTCATTTCCAATATCTGAAATAAAAATTCTTCTATCAGTATGAGTAGCAGCAAAACAGGGGTGAAATAAACCAACTTCATCACCACCTAGCGGCTCCTTGCTATTTGCTCCAGCAGAATCTAAATTACCATATCTGCCAATGCGTGTAATCAGATTTCCGTTGGAATCCAACATCGAAACGGAATATTGCACAGGTTCGGGAACTATTGATCTTGCGAAATAATCTATTTTAAATCTTGAAAACCAGCAGGCACAACCACCACCTAAACTAGAATTAAAGCCGCCAAAACCGACACCACCATACATCCAATCAGCGTTTATTGACCATAAACCTTTAATGTCTTGTGAACGATTGGGTTTTTGCTCAACAGGTAGAGGGATTTCGGAGGTACCCGTAGTAATAAAGTTTCCTTTTTTTGCAGAAAATTTAAAAAGGGTAGAAGTCATTCCATCGTCTAAAGGCTTATTGTTAATTGTGCGCGGCGGAATTGCCATTAAATATACATTATTATGTTGGTCAATAAATACACCATCTGTTTGTGGGCAACCGGGTACAACATCTTCTAATTTTAATTTGCCTTGTTTGTCCCAAATGTGTAAACAAACCGAAGTTGAATTCGTCAAACGACCAGGAAATACCGTTGGCTTATATTGGTTGTAAGCTTTTAAAGGGGCTTGGGATCCAGCAATGTTATTTTTTTCCATAGTAGTACGATTGTGACAGGCAACAATGATATCACCGTTTACATTCACATCCATACCCCCTTGATGATAACACACAGCATTAGTTGCAGGTAACAAAAGCCCAGAAACTACATTGGTGGATTGTCCGCCAATACCACCATCTTCGCCAACTTTTGCAACTTCTGAACCATAATCAAAAGGAATTTCTTTCATGGTTTCAAGATCATATCGTGCTAATACAGACATGGTTCGCATGTAAATTAAACCATCTAAATCAAAGGCAGCATCCATTGGGTTAAATGGTAATCGAATTATTTTTGAAGCACCTGTTTCAGGGTTTACTTCAATTAGAGCTGTGAACGCTTTTGTAGTTGGTCCGCTATCAGCTTCACCAATATATAACATTTTATTTTTTGGGTTGAAATAAAGCTGTTGAATATTCCAGTTAGGTCCTTTGGGTCTAGCGATTGCCTTTGCGGTTCGTTCACCAAAATTATCTTTTATCGTCCATTTACCATCTATTTTTTCATATTTTACGATTCCATTTAACCATGGTGATTTTTCTTGATTTGCATGTCTTCCCCAAATAGCAATGTCTTGCTCCGACTGTTGCGATTGTGTTTGAGCTAACCAAATACCTGGATTTTTGCTCCAAGAATCTAATGCAATTTGAGAACTTTGACTTACCCTGCCAAGTGGAAAGGGTTCCTTTGATAATTCTTTTGCATCAGGTAAAGCTGAAAAAACGGTAAGTGTTTTTTCGACAGCTCTAGAATCATACTTAGTTGCCACTTGAATTTTAGCAGGAACACCACTTACGCCAAAGGAGAATGCATAAATTTCACCAGACTTTTTATGAACTAATACAACGGCAGGTTTATTGCAAGGTATTGACTTAAGTAATTTTGCAGAAGGGTCAAAAACTTGTATCCGATTATTCCAGAAATCAGCTACATATACATTACCTTTGCTGTCTGTATCTACAGAAGAAGGAGTGGTTAATTGGTCATTCCCTGAGCCATATTCTTCGGAACTATCTTTACCTACAAAAATTTTGGCTGGTTCGTCAGATTCATAATCGAATTTTTTCACACAATGTACACTTCCTGCTGGGGGTGCACCACCAATATGTACGCTATATTGCCACATGATGCCCGTGTAATAAACGGTCTTGCCATCTGGTGAAAACGCTGAAGAACTAGGCCCAATATACTCTTTTCCTTTGCCAACACCACCATAACCAGGGTTGAATTTGTCAATACCGATTCTTGGGCCATTCAGGTTAAAATTACCGGTACTGCCATCTGTCAATATCCTATTGATCTTATCAAATGCTAGAGACATTCGATTGCCTTGTACTGCAATCGTTGTTGCCCCTTTACCTCCCATAATTTGAAAATACCCAGCACCATTAAAACCGTGATCCCCAGAAGTTAAAAGTGTTTGATGATAATCACTATTCTTCAATGGAATTTTTTCACGATTGGCATACGACCACCATTCCAAGCCTTTTACTTTGTCAATTTTACTAGCCGGAAAAGGATAAATTGTTTTAATGTATTCACCATCGAGACTAAATTGCATTAAATGGTCACGACCTACGCCTTCGAAGACATAAAAACCTTCAGGCCCGCAAGTAATGGCTGGTACGGCACTAATTCTTTTGTAGGGAGTAGTATAAAGATCCTTTTCGTATAAAGGTTTAATGCCTAATGATACTCTAATAAATGTACTTGAAATCGTATCGACATATTTACCTTTATCATCTTTGCTATCCCAAATTATTTTTTGATCTAAAGAATTTTTAATAAATGGTGCAGGTGCATTATTGCCTAGTACGCCAGAAGCTAAATGCCTGATAATGTCCCCATTTGAATTTTGAATTGCAACCGTAGCATCACAAAAATCTTTGACGCTAAATTCTATGGTAATTGTGTCACCATTTTTTGTAATGATTGGCTCTTTGGTGAACTCAAATACATTTTTTCTTTTTACAGTAAACTCTTTTAAAGTTTCATCTGCTCGAAGGGTATTTATAGACAAAAAGAATATAAAAAGAAAGTAAACAAGATTTCTAAGCATTTTTAGCTTCTTTCAAAAAAGGGTTTTATAAGGAGGGGGGAGGCAGAGTATTTAATTTTTGAATAGTATCATGCTAAAAATGTAATTCAATTATTTTTAGCATAAAATAACGATTTTCAGTAGCAAAATTATCCTTAGTAGACTAGTTATATTTCTTAAAATAACTAATAAGTTTATTTCTTCATGTTCAAACTTCACTTCATATCGCAAATTTGAGAAAAGCTAAGCATTTTTTCTTTGAAACACCGTCTTAAAAAAAGCATAGGCCTGTTCTCGATTTTCTAAAGGCATACTGTGAGGGCCAACAAATTCTACAAGTTTAAAGTTTTTAGAATTGCCTAGCATTTGATAGAATTTTTTAAGTTCCCTTGCCCCTTTACGAATACCCGACAAAGGAAAACAATTATCATGATCGGCACAAATCAAAATTAAATTGCGTGGAGCGATTAATGCACATAAATCTTGTTGATCTGCATATTGCAGCAAATAGGGGATATAATAATAAATACTATGGCTGTCTAAAAACGAACTGCCACTGCCTCCATAATACTCAGTTACTTTTTCGTTAATTACGGATTCGTAGGTACAAAAGCCACAACCAGGTGCAGCCGCGCTAATTCTTGGTTCAAGCGCTGCTACCATCCACGAGTGTGTAGCACCTTGTGAAATGCCCATAGTCGCTACTTTAGTTGGGTCAACCAAGGGGTTTTTAAAAACCCAATCACAACAAGCCAATATATCAAAAACACTTTGCATGATAATAGAAGAAGATTCTGGTATGGAAGGGTGAAAATCGTAGAGTCTAACGCGTGCGTCGATCGATATCGCATTCCAACCTTTTGCAATGACCTCATGTACATATTGAGATTCCAATTTTGCAACATCACTACCTGAACCAGGTAAACATAAAATCGTAGGTAATTTTGTTGCTGGTCCATTTGGCTGATAAAAGGTTAAGTTTACTAAAGTGTCTGAGCTAGTCTGTACATGGTATTCAGTTCTTATACAATCTTCCAGTTTACTTTCACCAACCTTTTGAACAGAAATGGGCTTTAAGGGTCGATTTAAATTTGATAATTGTTTAAAGATTTTAAGTAATTTAGGCCGCGCTTTATTCCATTGAGAGGCATTTTTGTAATTGTTGATATTAAACTGGCGAAAAGAGACATTCTTTGCCCTAAGCCGTATAAATTCAAACGAATTCCCCTTCGTTTTAGATACACTGCTTATCCATTTCTTTAAATGGCTTGCCAACAATTTAGTGTTTTTCAATAAAGAATAATTTCCATTTTTGCTTTTCGGTAATGCTATTTTTTCTTTGGTTGCAATCAGAAACTTCTGATTTATGTTAAATGAAATAATTTCTTCCATATCTGTTTTGGTATTAAAATAAGGAATCATTAAAGCTTCGTGTGTTATATCTTTACCTAAAATCACTGGGTTTTCAGCAAAAACACCATTTATATTTGGTGAAATAACCCCTAGAAAAAGAGCTATAGTTGCTCCAACTCCTTTACCGCCTACTAGTAAATGTGTTAGAGAGTTGCTTTTGATTGTCAAATAATGATTTATTGTCTGAATCGATTCTTGAACCATAATTCCAAGTTGAGATTGCCCCTGAATCATTAAACCTTTATTGTTTGTTGCAGAAAAATTTTGTAACGAATCAAAATGAGGTATGATTAACTTACAATTGGATTCAATTAAATATATGTATTCATTAATTAAATCTTGAGGGCTTTGCAAACCATTATTACCAACCCCTGAAGTAGGAATCAGTAAACATAATTTAGTTTGCGGTACGGAATAGGAAGCAAGCTCTGTAAAAAAAATTTCAGAATCATTGAACTTTGCTTTGTATTTAATGGAAGCATAGTTATGCCCTAAATGTTTAAAAGTTGTCTTAAAGACAACTTCTGGTTTATCGAATTTGATAGTTTTAGAAATAGTTTCGAGATTTAGGAGAGAGCATAGTCTGGTTCTTGCGTTATTTGTTTCCTTTTGCCATTGTTTAGAGCCAAATGTACCGCGTAATTTGGCGCTTTGTTTTTTTCTTTCATCTAGTATTTTGTTATAATTTTTTTGAAAGGCTTTGTTTTGTTCTTGAATTTTTTCATAATGCGGAAATCCAAATTTATCTTTTGGGAAACCACCTACAGGATAAGTTACTGCTTTATTTTTCATTTCTCAGCCTTTAAAAATAAATTTATTACCAACGCTTGAATATTAACGAAGTATTGATTCCGCCAAATGCAAAATTATTTGACATTACATATTCGTTTTGCATCTTGCGACCTGAATGCATAATGTAATCCATTTCACTACATCGGCTATCCACATTTTCTAGATTTACAGTAGGGGAATACCAATCACGATTCATCATTTCGATGGATAGCCATGCTTCAAGCGAGCCGCTGGCACCTAAAGTATGCCCCATATAGCTTTTTAAAGATGAAATAGGGATTTTTTTCCCAAATACTTTTGCCGTGGCAATTGATTCAGCGATATCACCCAAATCTGTAGCCGTGGCATGCGCATTCACATAACCAATATCTTCAGGCGCTAGATTGGCGTCCTTTAAAGCCTCTCTTATAGCTACTTCCATAGAATCTGGACAAGGTTGAGTAATATGGGTTCCATTTGAATTTGTACCAAAACCAATCATTTCGGCATAAATTTTAGCGCCACGGGCTTGGGCATGCTCTAGGTCTTCAAGAATAAGTGTGCCAGCGCCTTCCCCTATAACAAGACCATCTCGATTTTGATCAAATGGTTTCGGCGAAAGGTGAGGGGTGTCGTTTAATCGACTAGCCGCATACATAACATCAAAAACGGCCGCTTCAGTTACACATAATTCCTCGGCACCACCAGCAATCATCACCGGTATTTTGCCATATTTTATTGCTTCATAAGAATAACCTATGCCTTGGCTGCCCGAAGTACAAGCACTGGAGGTGGGTATCACACGACCTTTAGTTCGAAAAAAAAGACTGATGTTAGAAGCGCTTGTGTGAGGCATCATTTTCACATAAGAATTGGCCGTAATACCTTTCATGCTACCCTCAGCGCGCATACGAGCAAAATCCCATATAGCATCGGTACTTCCAGTAGATGAGCCATAAGCAACACCTGTGGAACCATTTGTTAAAATTTCACTATTTAATAAACCGGCTTGTATAAGTGCTAATTCAGTTGCCCGAGTACTAAGCAATGAAACACGCCCCATACTACGAATTTGTTTACGGCTATAATGCTCTGGGGTTTCAAAACCTTTTACGGGTGCGCCTAAGCGCGTAAGCAGTTCATTAAATTTATCCCATTCTTTAATGTAGACAATTCCATTTTTGTTATCTTTTAAATTTTGAAAAATGGATTCTGTATCATTTCCAATAGGGCTTATCCCTGCCATTCCTGTAACGACTACTCTTTTCATTTAAATCAAACCTCCATTGACTGATATGACCTGTCTGGTAACATACGATGCATCATCTGAAAATAAAAAACTACAAACTCCAGCGATTTCTTCAGGTAAACCATAGCGTCTCATCGGAATTGTTTGTTTTACTTCTTCAGGTATACCGCTTGTCATCTCTGTTGTTATAATACCTGGCGCAATGCAGTTTACCGTAATTTCTCTTTTAGCTAACTCCAGAGCTAATGATTTGGTTGCACCTATTAAACCAGCTTTTGTTGCAGAATAATTAACTTGCCCTCTATTGCCAATTAAACCGGATATAGATGAAATTGTTACAATACGCCCTTTAGACCGATTTCTTACCATGGGCATAACGAGCGGCTGAACCACATTATAAAACCCACCAAGATTAGTATGTATTACAGCATCCCATTCTTCGCCTGACATGGAAGGAAAAGCGTTGTCTTTGGTAATGCCTGCATTGCAAACCACACCATAATAAATACCATTTGCTTCTATATCTTTTTCTAATATGGAGCGAATTGTTTCACGGTCGCAAACATCAAATTGCATTATGACAGGTTCAATATTGAACTTTCGAATTTCTGCTGCAGTTTCTTCAATACCAGCTTTGTCTCTATTATAATGGATCGCAAGTTGGTATCCATCTTTAGCGAGTCTAATGGCTATCGCTTTTCCAATTCCCTTACTTGCTCCCGTAACTAATGCTCTTTTTGCTGTCATCAAAATACTTTCTAAATTTTAAGATTGTTAATATCGTCTGATTCATACACATTTACTTTTGCACTGCAACAGATATCGTTTGTTAATTTATCTTTTATTTGGCAATCAAAAGAACCAAGCCCTGAATCCAAAAATAATTGGGTTGCTTCCACTAAGTAAGATTTGCCTTGTAAAAAACAATCAACAAATGCTTCGTATGTTCTAGCGCCTAATAAAAAACCTAGTTTGATGGGTTCGTTGTTATGTTTATGATTGAACCCCGCAAAAGCCGCAATTGTTTGTGCCATATATTCAATACCTATCCAAGAGGGCACATTGCCATTTTCATCTTGAAATAAACTATTGGGCGTTATCGTGAACACAGCTAAAATTTGCAATCCTTCTACACTCACAACTTGATCAATTAAAACCATTGGCTTTTTATGTGGAATAATATCTATTGGATTCAAATATTTTTACCTAATATAATACTGCTATTATTGCCCCCAAAGGCAAAGGAGTTCGAAAGAGTATACCATGTTTTTGCAAGGGGGAAATTCATGTTTGCTGTGCATAGTAAAATTGGCGGAATTTCTGGGTCGCGAGAATTATTCCAATAGTGAATAGGTAGGTTTTTGCCTGTATTTTTAGTAGAAAGCAAAAGCCAGCAAAAGGCTGATTCAATGATACCAGATGCCCCAAGTGTATGCCCCGTTAATGATTTAGAGGAACTGCAGGGTGTTTTATCCCCAAAAATATCATAAGTGATTTTACCTTCCATATCATCATTTAAGGCAGTGCCAGTACCATGTAAGTTTATATAGTTAATATCAGATGGCAATAGACTCGCCATCGTTAAACTATTTTTTATGGATATACTTGCACCACAACCTTGCGGGTCAGGCGCAGACATGTGATGAGCGTCAGAAGATTCGCCATAACCTGCTAAAAAAATCTCTTCATCTGTTTTTTCTTTTGATATTAAAAAGACAGCTGCAGCTTCCCCTAAATTAATGCCTTTGCGATCTTTACTGAAAGGCAAACACGATTCACTGGAAACAGCTTCTAAACTATCAAACCCTTGAACTGTTAAAAATGATAGGGTGTCAGCTGCAATCGTTATAACAGCGTCGCAAAGATTATTATTTAAAATTCGGTGGGCGCTTGCTAGTATTTTTGCACTAGAAGAACATGCGGTTGAAACGGTATAATGAAAACTTTCAAGATTCAAGTATTTAAAAATAAACTCTGAAACGATTCCCATTTCTTGAATTCTTGGTACTAACACTTTTTGTTGAACAGGCTGTGAAAATAAATCTTCGCATTCTTTGATGCCGGTTGTGCTTGAAGCCGCTAGTACAGCTACACGATCTTTGCCATATTTTTCTATGGCTGCATTTATTTCAGTAATAATTTGTAATAAGGCAGCTAAACTGATTTGATTGTTGCGACAATTATACTCACTTAAAGAATCTGGGATTTTAGGTAAATCGCAAGTAATAAACCCTAAATTTTGTAGTTTGCCAGGGGTAAAAATGTCGCTTTTCTTGAAAGCAGTGTTGTCTCCTTTTAGCAATTTTTCGAGATGTATTTGTTTGCCAGCCCCAAGGCAACTGATGATACCAAGTGCATTTAAATAGACATTCGATGTGCCGCTCATAAATTTGTTCTATAATCCTCAATTAATGTAAATGTCATTTTTCTCTTTAAATTTGTAAAGGTAATTTTAGTGCCATTTTTAAAAGGTAAATATTGTATATTGTAAATTTCTTTTTTATTAATGAAAATCTTACGAATTCTTATGTTATTTTCAGTCGTTTCGGTGCAATTAATATGTTTGCCAAATAAACTATTTAGGTTTTCAATGGGGCAGAAAATAGCATAGAAGAAACCTAGTAACAGTTTTGGTTGTATTGGAGTTTTAACACTTGGTTTATAAACTATTTGATTTTCAATCTGGCTAATTTCAAACATTGTAATAAATGCAGTATTAAGACCAACTATAGTTAATTGTTGATTCTCAAATTCAACTTGAGCCTGCATATGGTAATTTTTGTCTTTTGATTCAAATGCTAAAGATTGATGGGCTGTAAATGCTTCTCCTAAAACTTTTGGTTCAGGTATTGTCATTTTGCATCCAAACTCAATGTAAACTTTTTTTGGTTTTTTGGCGTTACATGCAAAATGAAAGCAAACTAAAATTGAAAGCATTACAAGATTAAGAATAGATTTCATATTAAAATTCTTTGACTTTTAATATTATGTTTAATTTAGATTGCATTTTTATTATCAGAAACTCTTTTTGCCGAGATTATAATACAAATATTTCGAATTTTTATTAAATAAAATGTATCTACTCAGTGTATTTTAATTTTTTTACATTTGGCGCAGTAGAGACGGGTTTCAAACCCGTCTCTAAATTTGCTAAGTTACAAAAAATCAAATCTTCTCAGTGTACTCCGTGGTTCTCTCTTTCCCCTCTGTGTTAATGTTTTTCAAGATTTGTGCATACCAGCAGGGCGTATATATCTTTGATTTAAAAAATCATATCTACTCAGTATATTTTATTTTTTTACATTTAGCGCAGTAGAGACGGGTTTGAAACCCGTCTCATACGCATCAACTTAAGCTTTTTAGTGCGTAACCAGGCCGTCCCTGGCCTGGTAGAGTAGGCAAAAGATAGTAAGGAATTGGCCAATATGATTACTTTTTCAAAAAAAGAGCGATTATAAATCAACTCTTTTTTCTCCGTGTCAACTCTACCAGACCGGGGACGGTCTGGTTACGCAAAAGTACGATAAAAGTAGTTGGCGGAAACCCTTAAGTTGATGCGTATGAGACGGCTTTCAAACCCTTCTCAACAATTTGCTGAGTAGTTACACAAATAGTTTTCTATTTGAAAATAACTTTAATCTTATTTTAGGAATTTTTGAAAAATTTATCTAACACTGGTTAGAAGTAGGTAAATTTGTTCACAGAATTATTCTGTTGCCAAGGGTACACGAATGAAGCGGAAGCCTAAATTGGTTCCTTTAATATCTTTGGATGCGGAATATCTTTTAGCCGCACGGCAATTGTTTGCACTATCAAACCAGCTTCCCCCTCGATAAATTCTTTCATTGCCTGTGGTGCCACCTTGTGGGTCAGTAACGGAAGCAGATGTATATGCGCTCGGCGTTTTATCAAGACACCATTCAGAAACATTTCCTGACATATCAAAAAGCCCCCAAGCATTGGCTGTTTTTCCAGCAACATTATTAGTCGTTGCTGCATTGCCAGAGTACCAAGCATAAGTTGAAATTAAACTCAAACTTGCATCACTACCCCAATAAAATCTTGTTGTAGTTCCTGCTCTATAAGCGTATTCCCACTGTGCTTCTGTCGGTAACTTATATAAGCCAGAAGTTAAAACGGTATTGACATCTGCTAAATGTAAATTTGCAATAAAACCGTCTGACTCCATAATATCTTCCCAACTTACAAGTTCGACAGGTAGTGAAGAGCCAGTAAAAAAGGACGGCGAAGCGGCAATTGTAGGGTGAGAGCTTGTAATAATTGCGCTCCATTGAGCTTGTGTTACTTCATTTTGCAACATCCAAAACTCAGAAGAAATGGTAACGGTATGTTGCGGATCTTCCCCGCTTGTGAAGCCAGTTTCACTAGAAGGAGCACCCATCGTAAAAGAACCAGCAGGAATAAATTTAAATGTAAAGTTTTGCCCACTGACATTTACTACTAATGTATCACCTGGGGCGTGTGGGGTCATTGGGATATCCGTATTTGATAGCGTACCTTCTGCACTTACATGATTTGCTGAAACTCTAAAATAATAAGTAGTGCCGTTAGTTAGACCAGTTAATGTATACGGACTGGTTATAGAAGATATCTTTGTAGAGCCGGTTGTGATGTTGATTGCAGTGCCGTAATATAAGTTATAACTTGTTGCAGTATTTACTGAATTCCATGATAATGTAACACTAGCGTTACCTCTTTTCGCACTTAAACTTGCAGGTGATAGTGATTGTATTACACCAACATTTAAAGTTGTCGATATAGGTGTAGCAACTCCGTCGTCATTTGTAGCTACAAATACTGCGGTTGTGCCCCCAAGTGCAGTTAAACTTATCGAATAATGAATTTCATTATTAATTACTACCCCTACAATTGTGCTACCATTTAAAGTAACAGTTGTAATGAGTCGATCGCCTTCAATGTCTACGCCAGGTCTAACTATGAGGGAATAATTTCCATTTAAATCCGTGTGACTTGTATTTCCAATTAGAATAGGAGTTGGCACCACATTATTAGATGAAATATTATGGGTATTCGTAGCTGCGATAGTGTTAAATTGAACTACTTTTACGGTTAGTACAGCGCCCGTTAGGGTCGTATATGGAATAAAAATATTATCACCACTAGTTGTATTATTATTTAAAACAAATTGATAACTAAATGAATCATTTTCAGGGTCAGTTGCCAGTGGGGTGTAAAGCCTATCTTCAAATGAACCATGATCAACAGAAAGAGTTGCACTTAATGCAATGGTTGATCCGTTATAAATGGCAGAAGTAAAAGTCGGAGGGTTATCTAATGCAACCACTAAATTTAAAGTTGCAGTAGTAATCGCTGGGTTGGCAGTAAAATTATCTGTTACTCGGCACATGACTGTGACCGTAGTACCGCCATATGTCGAAAGATCCAATATTAAACTTGAGCTATTTTGATTTGCCACGACGACACTATTAACTAACCATTCGATTAGTTTTACTCCATCATTTTCAGAATCAACACCTAAAGTTGCCGTAATTGTTGCGGTATTATTTACTCCATTTACCTTGTCACGATAGGAAGTTGTTGTGCCAAGTTTGGTTCCCGTTGCACTAAGGGAAATGGGAATTCCGCCATTTGTTGAGGATGCGCTCATAGAGATGGTATAGGAGTCTGCCTCATCATAAGGGTCTTTTAATAATGTTTTGATGGTTTTGGTTTCACCTGAATTCAAAGATACTGTTATAGTGGTTAGATTTTCATTTAAAGTACCATCAATGATGAGTCCTTTTGTAATGGCATCACCTTCCGCATCATCATGATCTGAAGTCGTAATTGTGACGCTGGTGCCTTGGTGAAGGGAAAAGTTAGTATCAGAGTTTATAGTTAAGGAACCAATTTTAACAGTTTGGGTTGGCTTTGCATTATCAACCAAGATAAAAACAATAGAACTTGAAGAAGTTTTTGTTTCATTATTGGAATCTTTGTAAGAAATTGTTGCAGTAATTGTATAGGAACCCTCATCGATTGTCAAAGGGTCTAGTACAAACGCAGAATCGCTGTTTAATGACTGAGGCACATCATTAAGTAAAATCGTCTTCGAAAGAATAGTCGATGAGGTAGTGCCATGAAATTTTGAAGAAATCGTTATAGAGCCTGGAATCTTACGATAACTGTCATTTATTTTTGTGCCACCTAAAATATCAATGTCTACGGTATGATCGGTATCTTTATTGGCAATTATTGATATTGAAGTTTCAATGTTTTGCGAATCTTTTGCAATAAATTTTATGGTTTGCGAATCACTTGATAAAGTTACAGCTGTAGCATTATTTGTTAATACCAAATCTGAATTATCTATTTTTATGGAAAAAGTTAAACCTGACCCTGTGTTACGCTCTTTAATAGAGAGTGTAATATTTGGGCTCGTTAATTTAATTTCTTCCTTGTCAGTTACTTCAACATCATTTAGTTTTGCAATGAATAAACTATTTAGAACTTTTAAAGAAAAAGATTGTTTGCCTGTTGAGACGGACTTGTTGTCTGAAACAACTAAATCGATAGGGTAGGCACCAATGTGGCTTGTACTGGTAGAGCCGCTTAATAAGCTTGTTGATGCATCCAAGGTTAGAAAACTTGGCAAATTACTCGTTGTGATAACAACGCTATCACCATCTTTGTCTGAAGCAGCAATAAGGTATTGATAGACTTGCCCTGCTACAACAGAAGTAACAGGTGTAGAAGTAAACGATGGTATTGTGTTTATGCCTATACTAAGCGTTAATTCAACTGGTGTAGTAACTATGCCATCCGTTGCAGTTATCACTACGGTTTTTAATGCAAAATCTGAATTTTTTGGGGTACCACTTAATATTCCTGTATTGGGGTCAAAACTTAACCATGCAGGTAATGTTTTTGCCGCTAAAGTCACATCATCACCGTCTGGGTCAGTTGCAACAATTGTTTTAGTAAATAATACGCCTTCAGAAGCATTCAAAGCACCTGTTGGTAAAAATTCCGGCGGTTTGTTGGCAGGGGCAGCTGCAACAGTTATCGTGAACACTTCTTGAACGGTAACAACACCATCAGTGACGGTTAGAATTACACTATGAGTGCCAACATTTGTGTTACTTGGTGTGCCACTTAATAACCCTGTAGATGCATTAAAAGTTAGCCAATTTGGTATAGTGATAAATGAAAATACCAACTCATCACCATCAGCGTCAGTTGCTGTAATCGTATGCTCGTATAAAATTTTAGCAGTTGCAGTTGTTGTAGGAGTAGAAGTTACGACTGGAGCGATATTTGCAGTCGCGGCAACCTTAATTATAAAGTTTTGTGTAATGGGGGAGCCAACTCTGTTGTCTGTTACCGTAATAGTTACAGAAAATACTCCAACATCCGTTAACTGTGGAGTGCCGCTTAAGGTGGTACCATTAAAAGTTACCCAGTCTGGCAAAATGGTAGCTGCAAAGACCAAATTATCACCATCCACATCATTGGCAGTTGGTGTATAAGAATATAATGTTCCAACTACCGCACTTTTGATGGGTGTTGATGTGAATGTGGGGGCTGTATTGGGTGTTGAAAAAAAAGCTTGCATTTCAATTATATCAGCAAGTGTTAAGGCGATTGAAACAGTTTTTGTATTTGTAGAAAATGGTATTGTATCAATTTTGATTGCACCAGATGCAATGCTCACTTGTAGAAGGGTGCTTACAACCAAATCAATGAATGGTTTTAATTTGCTGGTTGCATGAGCTGTTGTTAGCACTTGCAATTCAAATAAACCGCCCGATTTAAAAATATCGTCATGACTAGGTGGAATATTTGTCTTTAAAACACCCGATTCAATTGTATTAAGATATTCGTTCACCTTTAAATATACAGCATAAGTTGCTAAGAATTTTTTTACAAGAATAGCCGCTTGATTGACTTGATTGGCTTGTGTTTCTGTTACAAGTACAAATTCAATTAATTTGTTTAAATAGCTTTGATCGTCTAAGGCAATAACGCTTGCTTTTGCAATTAACATAATATCTGTAAGATTTGAAATTTTGCTAATTTCATTTGATTGCAAATAGGCCTCTAATCGCGCCAAATATACTTCGATAGTAGTTTCTGAATTGATAAAAACTGTACCTGTGGCTGCAGCAGGCATTAAAGTTTCAAGACAAAAATAACCGCCTTGATTATTATGAATTTCTGCTTTTATTAGAACAGGTGAGGTATCTGGTACTTGTATTTGCCACAAACCGTTTTGTATTTTCTCTGCTTTACCAATTAAAGTTCCATTTAACTTAAAAACTTTAACATCATTGGTGTGAGTTTTCTGAAAGGTATTTGTTTTTGATTTTTTGCCAAGATTGGTTCCACCTACATCAATAATTAATACAGGCCCGCCATTCGGGTCAATGTAAGGCGGAATAAAATCACCGGAATTCTTGTCATCACCCGAACCACAACCACTGATATGCAGGAAAAAAAATATTAGCCCAATGATGTAAATAATATTCTTTTGGATATTTTTCATTGATTTAGGATTCATTTTTATTTTAAAACGGGTGAAACTTTCATTATTTCATAATTACCAAAACGGTTGGATGAAAAATATATATTGCCATCCTTTGCCCAAAAAGGGGATTTATCTGCCGCAATATCTTTTGTTAGTTGTACTAATTTTGTTTCATTTTGGCTAATCATGTAAATATCCCAATTGATATTACTTTCCTTTTTATTAGTCATTTCAGTTTTTGTTAAACCAGCAAAGCATATCCATTGGCCATCAGGGGAAAAACAAGGTGAAGAAACATCTTCCGTAAAACTTGTCAATTGAATTAAATTAGAACCGTCTTTGTTAATCATAAAAATACTTCGATTTTGGGTTCGATCTTTAGCCGTAAAAACTATTTTAGACCCGTCAGGTGACCAATTTATTTCATCACCTAAAATCAAATCGAAATGGTAATTGTTTTCAATGTTTATGATTTGAATAAGAGAACCATTTTTAGTGATTTGAGAAAAAGCTATTTCTCCTTTGTTTGAAATATCAATGGAAGTAATTATGCCATCGTATTTTGTGGGTACAATATGAACGCCGCCAATTCCAGACTTATCTATGCGCATTAAAATTCCAATTTTTAGGCCTTTTTGCTCGTTTATCGCAGTGAAATAAACATTTTTATTCAAAGCATCATAAACAGGATTTGTACTGGATTTGTATTTGTTAAAAATTACATTTCTGTTTTGACCATCTAATGACGAGATAGAGTAAATACCCATTTGCCCATCTTTTGCCCAACCTTCAAAAAGCAATTCTTTGGAATCGCTAGAAACTTTTACATTTATTTCTTCAATTGATTCTGTAAAGGTAATTCTCGAAATATTTTGTTCGGGAAAGCTTTCTAAATTTTTATAATTCACAATAGACTCTTTAGTTTCAGAAAATATTGTGTTTTTATTTTCAGCATTGTTGGTATTTTTATCTTTGGCAATCGTATTTAAAAAGCAAGGAATAACAAAAATTGACAAAGCAAATAACAAAAATTTGTAGTGATTAACATTTATTTTCATGAATATTCCTATTCTTTACCAATATCGATTTCAGCTTGTTCGATAGGTGAGGATACTTTAGATAAATTCGGCCCAGGCTCACCATTTATTGAAACTTGCATCATCTTTTCATCCATTTTAAATTGAAAAAGATAACTGGTCTTTTGCTTTAAACCAATAGCGTATATTCTTCCATTTCCACACCAAACGGGCTTAAAAAATTCTATGTCTCGCATATTCGTTACTCTTTTTTTAGCCAAATTATTTAGGTCAATGAAGTAAATGTTGAATTTCCCGCTTTCGTTTGAACTGTATATAATTTTTTCATCGTTTGGGGAAAATCGTGGGTTGTTGTTGCCGCCTTTTGAAATGCTTATTCTCTGAATTCCTGGCTCATCCATATCCCATTTTGCAATTTCTGGTTGCCCGAACATTTCCGTTATAAACAAAAGAGAGCGACCATTATTTGACCAACTTGGGTTTTTTGCTTTTTTAAAAGTCTTGAAAATAACATTATCTTTTTTGAGTTCTATGGAATTACTTCCTTTTACTGCCGGAAATCCATTTGTATCATTTATGATAGCTTCGCCACTCGTAATGGCGGCAATATTATTGATACTGATGGAACAAACATCTATATTGCCTGAAATCGCTGAATCTATTTTTTCAGGAATTTGAAAAACGGCTTTATTCACATCAATGGAGCAAAGAATATAATTGCCTTTTTCATCACAAATTGCAAATAAGACTTGATCATTTTTTTCATTAAATCTTGCCCAAGAAATTGGTTTTACATTTTTGTATAACATTCTTGGCATTGCCCCAGTTTCTGTGTCTAAGGCATAAATATAAGAATTATCCTTGCCACGCGTTACATATAAAAGCCATTTGCTGTCTGAAGATGAGTCTAAGTCTAAAATTTTCTCATCGAAATCCGTATGAATCGCTTTTGCCGTCCAAAATTTATTTTTGTCATTTAATTGATTTTTTTGAGATTCTAATTCACCCAAGTAGGTTAGCTTCAATTCTGATTTTTTTTTCTTATCTGCAGGTTTTATTACTTGTTCCTGTGGTTTTTCAGAAGAGCTTCCGCCTTTTTGGCATGAAAATAAACAGGTTAGGCCAATAACTAGAAATAGATTCTTTTTCATTTTCGTTCCTATTGGGCGGTAGTTAATGTAATAACATTACCAACTATTGTAGAACCATCGCCATTATTTGTATATTCTGTTTCTAACCCAGCTGCTTCACCAACAAGAGTGCTACCATTATATGCTTGAACATGTAAGCCAAATTTTGTAGTAGGGTTGGGTGCCGCACCATAAGTACCAGTGTATGTTCCTGCTGTTGTGCTTGCTGAAAGATCCATCCATGTTGAGGCAACGATAGGGGTTCTAGAAGTAAACGCACGCACTCTAACTCGCGTTACCGGTTTAGAAAACGAAGGGGCAATGATTACAGATACACTTATCTTTTGTGTGCCCAATGCATCACTAGAGCTACTTCCACCAGAACCATTCCCTGAGCTTCCACCGTCATTTGAGGAAAGAGTTGAAGTATCGATGTTGTTGTTTTTTAAATCCTGAATGATTAACTCATCACGACTTGTATTACAACCAAACGCAGCGACAACTAAGAAAGCTAATAATATTTTAGAAATTTTCATATTTATACCTTTACATTGTATACACAAACTTTAATGAGAAATAGATAGTGGTAGGGCTTGATTGTATATTACCAGCCTTATCCATAGCATCCGAAATATCTGAATCAAAAGGGAAAGATACTCCTAATTCAGGTGTTAACATCATATTAGGGCGTATCATCCACTCCCAATTTGCTCGTAGCGTAATACCAGTTGCTGTAAAACTATCTACACCGAAATGATATTGGTTAAAGTCTTCTGAGCCAATGCCAATACCTCCTCCAATATTGATACGAGTGGGTATGTTATAGAATTTTTTAGAAAATGAATGAGAAGCACCTAATTCAATGTAGAAACCTTGTGATTCATCAACATCAAAACTAATAAATAAGGATGGTTTCATAATAACATCATACCCTAACAAGAAATTAATTTCTGTGGTTGAGGCATTTTCTAAACGACCTTTTGCACCAATTGGAGTATATTTATTAGGGAATAAGTAATGTTTAAATTCTGCCGAATACATTAAATCACCCCATCTATCAGCATAAGAAAATGAAATGTCTATTTCAGTTACTTCAAAAGACTGGTCGCCATAGCCAACGCCTTTACCATAATCCGTTAAATCCATAAAACCAGTTAGTGCAAATGTAAACTTAGAAGCGAGTAAAGCAAAACCAGTCTCTAGCACGGGGTCGTCATTTCGAGTAACATTACGCCAAACATAACTACTCATTAATTTTGAATATGCTTCGATGGTAAATGGCGAATTGTACTCCCGATCTCGAACTTCATAGTTACCGTATTGACGCACTTTATTAGGTGCATTTTCTTCATAGTAAGGGTCGTAACTATAAGTATTTTTTTTTGTCTTATACTTTTCATTTGCTTGAACTGAATTTCCAAAAACTATAAAACATAGAGCCAAAATTAAAAAATAATTTAACTTAAGATAACATTTCATCTTTTCTCTTTCCTCATTCATTATAGATCTTTGCAGAATGCAAAAATTTCGACTAATTTGTTTATCGGAATCTTATACAATCTCTTGACTAAATTTAAACGCGATTGAAATTAAAGTGTAATCACAATATTAATAATAAATAGTGGATTATTAAGCCTAAAACCCTAAATGTTGTGGTAGATTATGATTTATGTACTAGGGGTGTTACTATTTGCAATTGGTTTAATTCATTTAAAATTTATTGAATATTCATCGTTTTTTCTAGTTATTTAATTATTTTTGTATTTTCATCTAAAATCTCCTTACCTTTTATTTTCAAATAGAAAACTAATTTGTGGTATTAAATTGGCCTTTAATCATGAAGTGGTCAAAATTTACCCAATAAAATAATCTTGCAAGAAAACAGAAAGTTGTATACTTTGCGCCTTTCAAAACATAGCTTAATGCTTTCCTGTGGAGATCTTTTTTTATGGCAATTCGTGGCGTTTGGTTCCCAATTATTACTCCTTTTAAAAACGGAAAAGTTGACTTTAAATCTTACGAGAGACTTTTAAAAGATGCCTTAGCTTCAGGTGTTCATGGCGTAATACCACTTGGCACAACTGGTGAGATTTCGACTGTTTCAGAAGAAGAAAGTATCAAAATAGTTAGTTTGACTCAAAAGATTGTAAATAAGAAGGTTCCTATTTATGTAGGTGCTGGTGGTAATGACACGGCCTATGTTGTAAAAAAAGCAAAACTGTATAGCAAAATGGGAGTCGACGGAATTCTGTCTGTTGTACCATATTATAATAAACCTTCTCAATCTGGGTTAATAGCACATTTTAATGCCATTGCCGATGCCTCTGATTTAAAGGTAATTTTATACAATATTCCATATCGTACTTGTATCAATATGACTAATGAAACATTATTGCAATTGGCAAAACATAAAAATATTGTTGGTGTAAAAGATTCTTGTGGTATTTATAGCCAATCCATGGAGCTATTAGCCAACAAACCAGCAAATTTTTCTGTTTTCACTGGCGACGATTTAATGTATTATGCAACAATAACAAATGGGGGGGATGGCGGTATTTTAGCATCTTCCCATGTTCAAACAGCTGATTTTGTAAAAATTTTCGACTTGGTTGAAGCTAATGATCATCAAGCCGCATTTAAAATTTGGAAAAATTTAATCAATTTAATTCCATTACTGTTTAAAGAACCAAACCCAACACCGCTAAAATACATCTTAAAGAAACAACGCTTAATTGATTCTGATGAAGTACGATTGCCCCTTACAACAATTTCAACGGCATTGCAAAAAGAAATCAATAAAACTTTAAAACTAAAATAACCTGCAAATTCATTTGATGTTGTAAAGACTTGTGTTCGGCTTATGATGTGTCTTGGTAACACTTTTCGGCGAACCGCAATTCATAACACGCGTTTGAGACAAGTTTCAAACCTGTCTCTACTTGGTGAATCTAAAATTTGCTGAGTTACAAAAAATCTTGTGATGGCAAAATAGAGTGAAAGCATGGTCTTGGCTAGAGGACAGAGTGGACATAATATATGAAGATAAATATTAGATTAATTCTGGTTCAGCTATTTTTTTTATAGGTTGAGCATAACTTTTAATTTTCAATTAATTAGGCATTACATAACAATAATTTGTCGGACTGCTTGGCCAAAGGCAAGTCGATCAAAACCTAAATTGATTTCTGCAAGTGCGATATGATCATTAACTAAACGATCAATAGGTAATTTCCCTTGTTGGTAGAGGGTAATATAACGCGGAATATCTCGCGAAGGAATGCAAGACCCAATGTAACTTCCTTTTATGGTTCTTTCCTTAGCTGTCAAATGCACATGTTGTAAAGGCCAACGGTGGTCTGGGTGAGGTAAACCAGCGGTAGTAGTTGTGCCGCCACGGCGTGTGATGCGATAGGCGAGTTCCATTGCGTGTATAGAACCAGCCATTTCAAAGGCAAAGTCAACACCTCCATGGGTATACTCTTTGATGACTTGGATTAAATTTTCAGTTTTAGCATTGTATGTTTTGGTAGCACCTAATTCGGTTGCTAAAGTGAGCTTATTATCGAAAAGATCAATCGCTATTATTTCTCTAACTCCTGAAAGCTGAGCCCCTAGTAGTGCTAAACCCTACACCACCAAGACCCACTACCGCAACACTGCTGCCCGGTGAGACTTTTGCTGTATTTACGACTGCCCCCACACCAGTCATCACTGCACAACCAAACAAGGCGGCTTCTTCAATCGTAAGCACTACATTGATAGACATTAATTAACGCTTGAATTTTAATGCAATATGAATATCCTTTGAAAAAACAAAAAGGAGATACCCTTGAATCATCCCTTACTGAAAAGAGCTAATTTTATAGATGGCAAATGGTTTGAAAACCCACAAGGCTCGTTCTTAAAAGTTTTTCATAAATATAGTCAAGAATATTTATTCGAGATTCCGTATGCAAATGAGGCTCAAGTAGAAACAGCAATTCAAAGTTCTTTGAAAGCGTATAAGGTTTATCGTAAATGGTCAGCAGGGGAGCGCGCTGGCAAATTGCAACAATTACATTCGCTTCTTTTGCAGCATAAAGATTTTTTTACAGATTTAATTATTCAAGAAGCTGGTAAGCCACAGACCTTAGCCGTAGCAGAAGTTGATCGTGCATTATTAACCTTAGCCATCAGTGTGAGTGAGGCCATGCGCTTGGGGGGTGAATATATTCCTCTAGATTTTGGTGCTGGCGCAGGTAAGACTGCTATTACAAAGCGATTTCCTTTGGGTGTTATTGCATGTATTACACCATTTAATTTCCCATTAAATTTATTAATGCATAAAATTGCACCAGCATTAGCTGCTGGAAATTCGGTGATTATTAAACCACCACCTCAATCACCTCTTTGTGCTTTAGCCCTGACAAGCCTTTTATCACAGGTAGGTTACCCAGATGGGCTTATTTCGCTATTGAATTGTGAAGTTTCTTTGGCCGAGAAATTAGTGACGGATGAGCGTATAGCAATGGTTTCGTTTACTGGTAGTGACAAAGTTGGGTGGTATTTAAAGAACAAATGTGGTAGAAAAAGAATTGCCTTGGAACTAGGCGGTAATGCGGCTATTGTAGTGGATGAATTTGATCATATGCCAAATGTTGCCAAAACTGTGGCGATGGGGGCTTTTTCCTATGCAGGGCAGATTTGTATTTCAACTCAAAGAATTTTAGTCAATGCAAAAATTTACGATCAATTTTTGCCTCTTCTTTTGGAAGAAATTCGTCAATTAGGTTGTGGTAACCCGCACGAAAAAAGCACGATCGTAGGCCCTATGATTGACAAAAAAAGTTATGATCGCGTTTTAGGGTGGGTAGAAGAAGCTAAACAGCAGGGGGCAAAAGTCTTGACAAATAGCAAGGCTGACGAAACGCATCATGTCTTGGAACCAATTTTATTAACACAGACTAAAAAAGAAATGAAGGTTGTTTCTGATGAGGTGTTTGGTCCGTTAGCCATTATAGAAAAATATGAATCTTTTTCAGACGCATTGAAAATGGTGAATGATTCTCGGTTTGGTTTACAGACGGGCATTTTTAGTAACAAAATCGATGCGATGAAAATGGCATTAGATACTTTAGAGGTTGGCGGCATCATTATGAACCACGCCTCTGGGTTTCGTATCGATTCTATGCCTTATGGTGGTGTAAAAGAATCGGGTCTTGGTAGAGAAGGTGTTAAATACGCTATAGAAGAAATGACCGAAGCGCGATTGATTGTTTATTGAATTTAGGTCCGTTTAGATGGGTATTTAGAGTTACGCTGGTTATGGATGCATTTTTTAATTGAAAAAAGGTAACTACTCAGCGCATTTTTTGGGTAGGCAGATCGGGGAAGTGTCGCACCACCGTTGTCTGGAAGTGAAGCCACTTATTAAAGCTTTGCAAAACTTCATCATAAGACGAATGCACTTTGTAATTTTCAGCAAATATGGGGTTCGGTGAGAGATTAGATGCTAGAGTGGCGAACCAAAGATAGGTTAATAATTTTTTAACCACTGAAGGCACTGAAGTACACTAAAAAAGACTGTTAAATTTAAATCAAAATGCCACCTATATGGGAGCACTGGTAGCCTTGCAGGCCTCATTTTTTGCTTGTTTCGTTAACGGACATCATAAGGCGAATGTACTTAACCTAATTAATGAGGGTTGTTCTTTTTTGTGATTAGGTTTCTCTAGCAGACTGGGGACTGGTTACACACTTTAAATTTAAGGGTGTGTTCGCTTCATGATGTGCCTTTGGTAACATCATACGGCGAACACAGCCTTTTAGAATAATGGTTTTTGCATTTAATAGGCACAAAATTGAATTTGGGTTGGCTTTTTGCATAAAATGCGGGTAAAAACAGGTGTTTTTGGGGTCATTTTTTATGGATTTTTAGTAAAGAACTATAGTTTATAATTTTTAATTCGACTATATTTTTTTTGATAATTTAATTGACTAAGTGCTAAAAATCTTTAAGATTCCTCACCCGAAAGTTGGCCCTATCGTCTAGCCCGGTCAGGACACCAGATTTTCATTCTGGCGACCGGGGTTCAAATCCCCGTAGGGTCACTTTTTTTCTTTTATCTATTAGCCTTTAATAGATTTTATTGTGATTTAATTCTAGGGCATTGCATCTAATATTTGTTTTTTCTTTAGGTTTAAAGTCTAATATTGTTACCATCATCATTTTAAAAGATTTAAAATTATATGACTGCAGACTTTAAAAATAAGATAATCAAAATTGCTTCCAATCGACGAGCTCGATTTGAATACGCCATTAAAGATACGATAGAGGCAGGTATAGAGCTAAAAGGCATAGAAGTTAAATCTTTAAGAGTATCTAAGGTTACAATCGATGAGGCGTATGCTGAGATTGTAGATGGTGAGCTTTGGTTGAAGGGTTTTCATGTTACGCCATATGATAAAGCTGGATATGAAAAGGTTGAGCCAGGTCGCAAACGAAAGTTATTAGTTCATAAATTAGAGATTCAAAAGTTATCAAAAAAAGTTCAGCAAAAGGGTTTTACATTGATTCCTTTAGAGATTTATTTTAAAGGCCCTTGGGCAAAGGTCAGCATAGGGGTGGGTATAGGCAAAAAGCTTCATGATAAACGCGAAAGTTTAAAGAAAAAGAGCGATACCCGAGATGCCCAGAGAGGCTTTAAAAACAAAATGAAGATTTCTTAGGTAAACGCTCAGCAAGCCTTTATTACTTTATTCAAAATACTATGTAAATCAGCCTATTCTGACCCCTTGACCTATAAGTCTTTCTTTTCTTATTAAGAATATAATATAAAATTAGCAAGTGTACCTCTCAAAATCATTTTAAGTGTAGATAATGCCAAACAACCGTAAATCTGTAAGATATTGTATTTTTATTTTATTGTTTGGGTTGATCGCTTTTTCGCTTTTTGTGAATGCAAATGATAAAGAAAATCAATTATTAAAAGAATGGCGAGAATCTCGCGTGAAGGAAACCAAAGAGGGCTGGTATTTTCCTTTTGAAGAAGATGCAGATAGTAATCGTTTTCCTGACGAATGGAGTCGTCCCAAAAACTACAAGTTGGAAGATGGTAAAACCCTGGCTTTTGCATCTTGGGCAGAAATTAAATTAGATTCAAAAATTAAAAAGGCTGGCAGAAACTCCTTATTTATTCTTTCTCAAGGTGCTCAACCTATAGGGTTAGAAACGGGTGTTTTTAAGATTGATAATTTTGTTGCCTACGAATTAAGTGGTTGGTTTAATATTGACCCTGAAACATCTTCAAATACAAAAGTCATTTTTGGTGTTAATTGGTTTGATAGCGACATGAAACAAATACCTGCAAGAACGGAAGACGATTTTACTGTATTCCACACAAGTGGTTGGGAGTTAAAAAAACAGCGGATTAATAATATAGATCCAAATGCCCAATTTGCTAAATTATATTTTCGAGTCGAAGGAGTAGATTCGGATGCTAAAATATGGATCGATGAGGTGCGTTTCAATAAACGACCTTTGATTATTATAAATACCGATAAATTCTTAAATATTTTTAATCAAAATGAGCCATTTAAAATTAATGTAAAAATCAGAGGTCTTGAAAAGCTTAAATATTTTCTAGATGTAAGTATGACAAACATCTATAATGAAAATGTATATTTAAAGACGCAGCCGATTACTTTGACGCAAAATGATATTAATGAAAAAAAGGAAATTTCCTATTTAATCGAGCCAACTGAAAAAGGTTCTTTTTTTGATAAAGATCGACCTGATCGAAATCATTTAATTAATGGAGTATTTACGGCTAATGTCGTATTGAGAGATGATATAGAAGAAATAGGTGGAAATTTTATTAGAATTGCAAGGACAGAGATCATCAATCGTGCTCGAATTAAAGATGACGGTGAAATTTTTGGTGTGACAGTGAATGATTTAAAGCAAGCGTATCAATTGCGCAAAGGTTTGGATTTATTAGGTGTGATGCGAGTTAAAATTCCTGTTTGGAATGAAACCCTTGAGTGGAGTGGAGCTCAATATAAGCCTAATGAATTTATTACTTCCTTGGAGCAGATTATTAAAGAAGTTAAGACTGGTGAGAATCAGCCAGATATAGTGGGTGTATTTGGATCCCGTCTTAAAATTAATGACAGAAATACTGAAAAAGGTATTTTGAACCTAGTTGAAGGTGATGAAAAACTTTGGAGCCCTTTTTTCGAGAGTACAATTTATAGCTATCGTACAAGCATTAAAGTTTGGCAATTAGGAGATGATAATGATGCCAGTTTTACAAATGACGATAGACAGCAATTACTTTTAAATAAATTAAACCCTTATCTAGAAAAAGCTGGTCAAGTTGGTGCTTCTTCAACAATATTAACAAACCCTGATTTGGTAAAAAAACCGCTCATCAATCATAAATGGCTAATGTTTAATAATTTTGAGTATACTGATAATTTGGATTTCGATGAGTTGGAAGGAGTTTTGCCCAAGGCTCAAGAGACATTTGCGCCTAAAAAATGGTTAACGATTCCGATAAAATCAAATTTTTCTATCAATAATGATCTTAGTGCTTCCGTGGACATAATAAAAAAAATTGTTTGGGCTAGAAAAAACGATATTAAGAGAATTTTTATTACAAACTATCAAAACGAAAATAATGGTTTAATAAATCATAAAAATGAAGTCACTCCCGCTTTTTTATCGTATAAGTTATGTGTGAATCAACTTTCCGAAGTCAATTATATGGGTTCATTGCCGGAATTTGGTGAGGAAGTTCAAAATTTTGTATTTAGTTTAAAACAAAATCCGAAAAAGGCGGTATTAGTTGCTTGGACAAAAAGATCGGATTCCTTAGACCCTAAATATGATTTTGCAGAAAACGCACTTACGAAAGCGAATAAGAGAGTTGATGATTTAATTGAAGATTTAAAGAAGCCAGACCCATTGTTAAAACAACAAATTATAGAATTTTTTCCTGATCTGCTAATTGATAAGAATAACAACCATTTTGTTAAAGGTTTAAACAATATTATTAACAACCCAATTATTCGAAAGCCATTTTTAGAAAAATACAACCAGCTTGGGGTAGTTTCTACCTCACCTTTATTAAGAGAATTGATAAATAATAGATTCAAGAGTGAAACGCAAGAGAAACAAACCGCACGGTATATTTTAGAAGAGTTATACCCAAATACTTTAAACACCATTGAAACCATACAAAAAGATATTTTGTTAGATCAGGAAATCGATCAACTTGATTTGATGGGTAATTCTAAAGCCGTAAATTTGAAATGGTTCGATGGTGACCCATTTCAAGAAATTAAAGTGAATCAGTACCCGACTTTTTATACTGGTTTAAGTAGCGATTTTATTAATACGCGAATTTCAATTAGGTTAGATGAAAGTGTTGTTTTGTATTCTCGTCTTGAAAAGCAAAAGCAGACAATAATCGTTAAAAATTATTTTGATCAGCCAATGGATGGAATATTTATTATTAACTACCCTCCATCATGGAAAAACTTTAACCCGTTCATTAAATTTCGTATAGAAAAAGGTGAACCTGAAAAGAGATTTGATTTTTGGATTATACCAAGTCGCATTGCTAACCCTGGTGTTGTTTCCATTGGTCTTAAAACTTCCTTTACTACTGATCGAAAGTATTCGTTTAGAAGTGAGCGTGAAACAGCTTTAGTTTCTGATTTGATCGTGGGCAGGCCAAATGAAAAAATTGCCATAGTTCCGCCAAAATTTGGTGATGTGAACAGTAAGCATGTATTAAATATACCTATCAGTTTAAAGCCTTTTATAGAAGGGCGGCCTAAAGAAATCGATTTAGTAGTTACTTTGGATTTACCTGATGGGGAATCCGCTCAATTTCGACTAGATAAAATTCAGCCAGGTACTTTTCGAGTAGCCCCTTTTTCAATTAAACTGAAAAAAGAATTTAATAATAAAATGGCAAAAGTTCGCATCGAACAACGAGGTTCGAGTGCCGACAGTTTAATTTTTCATAATTTAGATATACCCATACCGGATGCAGAATGAGTAAAAATCGAATTAGTATATTAGCTTCAGGTGATGAAATTATTACAGGACGACTTATTGATACAAATTCCGCTTGGGTTTCTCAATTTGTGCAAAAATTAGGTTACCAGATTTCATATATAGGTACGACGGGCGATAATACACAAAAGCTGTTAGACATGCTGTTATTTGTTTGTGAGCACAGTGATGTTGTGATTATTACTGGTGGGTTAGGCCCAACGGAGGATGACAAGACGCGTTTTGTTTTAGCCGAGCTAACAAATCAAAGTTTAGTTTTTAATTTTATTGCCAATAAATCAATGTATGAGTTCTATAAAAAAGTAAACCGAGATTTCTCAACTATACCCGTTTCGAATTATGTGCAATGTATGTTGCCATTAGAATCGACCTATATTCCAAATTTACAAGGCACGGCCTGTGGTATGTCATGTCGATTTAAAGAGGCGCAAATCATTTCATTGCCAGGAGTGCCTCATGAAATGAAAAATATGTTAGAACTTATTGCTAATAAATTTCCCGATATATTACCAAGAATCGGTTCGGCCTATTTTACAAAAGTAATGACTATTTTTGGTATATCAGAATCGCGTCTTGGCGAAATGATTCAAAATTTTATGATTCAAAGCGACCCTATTGTTGGGGTAACGGCAAAATCGGGCTATATTCAAATCTCGGTCATGAGTTTTGATGAAAAAATAGCAATTGAAGTGTTTAAAAAAATATTACAAATCGTTAATGTGTATTTAATTTCAGATGAGGGGCTTACCCCTGCAGAAATGCTTATAAAATTATGCAAAGAAAATAAATGGAAATTGGGGGCGATAGAATCATGTACAGGCGGGATGATCTCAGATGCATTTGTTTCTGTGCCTGGAGCCTCAGAAGTGTTTCCTGTTGGCGTAGTTACTTATAGCAATGAGGCCAAAAATAAATTTGCTAATGTAAGCGAACAAACTTTAGAAAGATACGGTGCTGTTTCGGAAGAAGTTGTCAAAGAAATGGCTTATGGGTTTGCTACAAAAAATAATCTTGATATATGTTTATCTACTTCTGGGGTAGCTGGGCCAGACGGGGGAACAGTAAATAAGCCAGTTGGATTAGTTTGTGTTGGCGTTTATTTATTAGGTGAGACATTCACTTTTTCATTAAAATTTGGCGGAAATCGACAAGAAATTCGAATTAGAAGTGTTTTTCACTCCATTTGTTTGTGCATTCAAAAAATCTTAAAAAATTAAGCAACTAAATTTAAAGCAATTTAAGATATTTTTTTATTTACTTCTAATCAAGAGGTATAATAGAACTTTATTCCTAATTATGGAGATGATATGAGTACTTTGAGTTATCGAATTGTTGTTTTGGTTGTGGTCGTTGGGTTACATTCTTTGTCATCGTTAAAAGCAGATGACTTTTTTACTTACGGTGGTCGTTCTCTGGGCATGGGGGGTGTGGGTGTTGCTTCTAATCGAGGGGTTAAAAATGTCTATTGGAACCCAGCTCGATTGGCACATGATACGAAAATAGATATTTCCTTAAATGCTTTGAATTTAAATGTTGAGGTAAAGGGCACTATAATTAAGTTAGTGGATAAATTTAATGAATTGCCTCCGTTTGCCGAACTACAAGAAGCCTATGAAAACGGGTTTGACCCTAAAAACCAAATTCAAGTAGAAAATGCACGGTTAGCCTTTAAATTATTATTTGATGATATAATTGATGCGCGGGGTGAAGATGGTTTTGTTATTCACAATAATTCAGGTTTCGGAGCCCATTTTAATATTAAAAATAATGGTTTTGCTTTTTCTGGAAATGCAAATGCTACGGTTGGTATTTCAGCGTTGATTGATATTGATTATAGTAAAATATCTCTTGCAAACGAAAATGGAGAAACCAATGCCCTTGATGAAGTTTTCCCTAACCCTGAGCATACATTTGATGATATTTCTGTGGGCAATCGTGAATCAGCGATAAAAATAGCAGATGTTTTATTAACGAGTGAAGTTGTTTCTTCTAACACAGATATTAAGTCGTTGCAGGAATTACTTTATCAGGTTGATCAAGCTGGTGTAAATCTAGCTGACCCAGCCGTTATTGATGCCATTACAAAAGTAGTAACGACAACTCAAAATGTTCAAGCGGGGGAACCTGGAACAGGTATATCTTTTGAAAACGCATTAAAAAAATCTGGTTTTTGGATACGCGGTTTATTGCTTCAAACAGCAACGGTTTCATATGCTCGTTCTATTAACGATAAATTTTCAATAGGGGCCAATATAAATTTATATAAAGGTAGAACTTTTAGAAGATTTGTGACCTTAGACGATATTGATAATTATAAAATACCAACTAGTTATAGTGACTTAAATGAAGAAGATTTTAAAGATTCCTATAAAGTAGGGTTAGACATTGGTTTAAGTTATCAACCTTTCAGCGGGTTAAGTTTAGGTTTGGTTGGAAAAAATTTAAATCAACCAGAATTTGATTTTCGTTCTGATGGTTCTTATAAATTATACCCACAAGCGAGATTTGGGGTTGCATACAGCAAAGATTTTAAAGTCATGAAAATTTTAGTTGCGGCAGATGTAGATTTAATTGAAAATAAAATGGATGCTTTCCCTGCTGAAAAATACCAACAAGTGGGGCTTGGGGTTGAGTTAAATCTATTAAAATTTTTATTTGTTCGCGGTGGGTACAACAATAATATTTCAGCTGCCTATGGCAAAGGTGGAATGTATACAGCAGGTATAGGGGTTTATTTTTTTGGTTTAAGTCTAGATGTTTCGGCTGGTATGGGGGATGATCAAGTTAAAATTGAAGGAAATCGTTTTCCTACACGCGGGGGTTTAGCAGTTGAACTTCAATGGAATCGAAATTTTTAGAGAGTATTAATATGACAATAGTAAAAGACATAAAAACAATGGCAGAATTTAATGCTATTTTAGAAGAAAGTTCAAAAAAACCGGTTGTATTATGTAAATTCAGCCCCATTTGCCCAATATCATCTGAGGCAGAAAATCAATTTTACGAGTATTTAAAGACGAACCCTGAGGGTTTTTCTTTTTATAAAATTGATGTGGTATATTGCCGAGATACGGCAAGGGCATTGGCTACGGCAATTGGTGTTAAACATGAATCACCTCAAGCCCTTTTGATAAAAAATGGAAAATGCATTTGGCATGAAAGCCATTATCACTTAACAAAAGAAAAATTTTCAGAAAAAATAATTTAGAGATTTCGCAATCGAGTTAAATTTGTGGGTAGTTAAGTTGATGAGAGTGGTAGAGACGGGTTTGAAACCCGTCTCTACGCATGTTATCAATTACGGTTCGCCAGTGAAACGCTTGGTTGGTCTGGCTACATAAAAGAGTAGAGATTTAAGACATTGCATTTCTACTTTGGGAGTTTTGTAAGAAATTAGACAAATTCAGATAAAATGGAATTAGCAACACAGATGCCTCTTTTTGTTAGAAATAATCTCTCGTCTGTGTATTGAATAAGGTCCAAATCTTTAAAGTAGATAAGGTTTGGCTCAATAAGTTTTATTGCATCATATTTTGTTTGGTTATAAAATTCATTTAAAGAAATGCCTTCAAGCATTCGTAAACCAAGTATTAAGGTTTCTCTTGCTGCTTTTTCGCCAATTAAAGTTTCTGATTGCACAATGGGAAGAAAATTTGATTTGATTTTTTCAATGTAAATATCGACATTTTTTTCTTTGTGGAATCGTGTATGATCGAGATAGCTATAGGCACCACAACCGATGCCAAAATATTGTCGATTTTTCCAATAATTAATATTATGTTGTGATTGATGACCCAATTTAGCGAAATTACTGATTTCATAGCGGTGGATATGATGATTAGTTGTCTCGTTTACCAAAACTTCCATCATTTCTGCTATTTCATCTTCATCACTTTGTTTTTGCTGTGAATTAAAAAAGGGAGTATTTTCTTCTATCGTAAGTTCATAAGCTGAAATATGATCAGGTTGTTGTTCCAGTAAATATAATAAATCTTCGGTAAACTCTTCTACAGATTGTGTTTTCATTCCAAAGATTAGGTCAATATTAAACGAACGCACACCACTATTTTTTAAAGTTTGAACTGCCTTTTTTGAAAGGGTTGGAGAATGGGTTCGTGTGAGATATCGCAATGTTTCTTTGGAAAAACTTTGAATTCCCATGCTAATTCTATTTACACCAGACTTTAACCAGCAATCTAATTTTGGAGCTAACAAAGAAGTAGGGTTAGCTTCCAATGTAATTTCGCATTCTTTAGAATTTATCCATGGGGAGAGAAATTGCAGTAAATGATTTAATTGTTCATTGCTTAATAAGGAGGGGGTGCCTCCGCCAAAATAAACAGTTTTTAACCTAATATCGCCTTTATACGGAATAATGGCTTGTAGCCAATCGTTTTTGAGTGCTTGAATATATTCATCTGGAACTTGATTACCTCTCACAACTGTAAAGGAACAGTAATCACAAATATTACGACAATGGGGAATATGAATATAAAGAGAGGAAGGTAAATCAGACATAAAATCTTCTTATTTTTGTAGAATTACTTTGTTCCACACTTTGTTCCGCAACCTTTTGCACAGGGCGTGATGTTTTCAACTGGTACGCTTAATGTGATTTTAGTTAATATGTTTACTGCATTCTCATCTGTTTCAACGCCTAATAATTCTGTAGTTAAATTGTTAAACATTGGTTCTAAACCTAAATAGGCACAGAGTGTAGATTTTATACTTATGTGATATTTGCGTTCAAAGATATCCATTTCTTCCGAAAATGGTATATCCAGTATCTCCATCATTTCTTTGTTTTTATAGATTTCCAAATATTTATGATCTCCGATTTCACGACCACAAGTTTTTTTAATTGTTTCGTAATCGATGAGAATATCTTGGTCATTTAATACTATTTTATGTAGCTCAGAAATATCATTACAAGGCATTATGCTTCCTTTATGGTTGAAATTAATTGAATGGGGATATATTTTGAAAGGGGAGTATTACTTTTTTTGGCAGTAATATTAGTTGAAACTAATTCATTAGCTTCAGGAAAATAAGTTGCGGCACAACCGATAGGTATATCATAGGAAACAATACGAAACCCAACAACTTTTCGTTGTTCTTCATTCTTGTAGCAACTTATAATATCGACAAACTCTCCATCCTGAAAGCCTAGTTGGGTAATATCGGCTTGATTTAAAAAGATAACCTTTCTAGTATTGAAGACTCCTCGATAGCGATCATCCATACCATAGATTGTTGTATTGTATTGGTCATGGGAGCGAATGGTCATTAAAATTAATTGCCCCTTTGGTGGGGTATGGTCTTCGACTTCATATACAACAAAATTGGCTTTTCCTGTTTTGTTTTTCCATTCTCGATGAGTTGCTGAATTTCTAAGCAAAAAACCACCAGATTGTTTTATTTTTTCATTGTAACCATCAAACCCATCAATGACCTGAGATATTTTGTTTCGAATTAATGCGTAATCATCTGTCATAGCTTGCCAATCAACATTTGGATTTGAGTCTAAAGTTAATTGTGCGATACCCGCGATGATGGCAACTTCCGATTTTAAATGGGACGAATTTGGTTTATTTTTCCCGATGCTTGCATGTACCATGCTCATACTGTCTTCAACGGTGATGATTTGGCTTCCGGTTTTTTGTTGGTCGATTTCTGAGCGACCTAAACATGGTAGAATAATACCCGTTTTACCATGCTTAATGTGACTTCGATTTAATTTGGTGCTGATATGTACCGTTAAGTTGCATTGCTCCAAGGCCTTTTCTGTTAAACTTGTATGTGGGCTGGCTTTTGCAAAGTTTCCGCCTAAGCCTATAAAAACTTTGCATTCCCCTTTTGCCATAGCGTTGATACTATCGACAGCATCATGGCCGTGGTGAAGTGGGGGCGTAAACTGAAAAACTTCGCCTAGATTCTTAAGAAATTTTTCTGATGGTTTTTCTGTTATGCCAACGGTGCGGTCGCCTTGTACATTACTATGACCTCTAACTGGGCAGACGCCAGCTCCTTCACGACCAATATTGCCTCTTAGTAGTAACAAGTTTACAATAGACTGAATAGTGCCAACCGCATGGCGAGTCTGCGTGATACCCATTGCCCAACAAACAATCACTTTATTTGCGTTTTGATAAATTGTGGTAAGGTCATTGATTTGTTCAAGACTTAACCCAGATATCGCACAAAGTCTTTCAATGTTTTCTGATTCAATATCTTTTTTAAATGATTCAAAATTTTGAGTGTGGTCTTCAATAAATTTATGGTCTAGTAATGAATCATTTGCTTGCTCATCTCTTTCTAATAATATTTTGATTATTGCTTTTATAGCCGCGAGATCACCGCCAATTTTTATTTGAAAATAGGAACTGGAGATGTTGGTTTTACCCAATGTTACCATTGGCAAGATTTCTTTTGGGTGCGTAAATTCTAGCAATCCTTTTTCGTATAATGGGTTAATTGAAATTACTTTTGCACCTCTGCGTTTTGCTTTTTGCAATTCAATCAACATGCGTGGGTGGTTGGTACCTGGGTTTTGACCTATTACAAAGATGGCATCCGCTAATTCGAAATCATGCAAAGAAACAGTCCCTTTGCCAATACCAATAGATTCATTTAATGCAACACCACTACTTTCATGACAAAGATTAGAGCAATCAGGGAAATTATTGGTACCAAACATGCGACCAAACAATTGATATAGAAAAGCCGCTTCATTACTAGTACGCCCGGAAGTATAAAAAAGGGCTTGGTCTGGCGATGTTAGTGATTTTAATTGTGTTGCAATTTCTGTAAACGCATTTTCCCAGGATATAGGGGTATAGTGAGTTTCACCGTTTTTAATGATCATTGGGCAAGATAATCGACCTTGTGATTCTAACCAATAGTCGGTTTGAAGTGCAAGTTCAGCAACTGAATATTTTTTAAAAAATTCTTCGGTTACACTTTTGCCAGTTGTTTCTGCTGCCGCCGCTTTGACCCCATTTTCACAGTATTCTGCAAAATGCGAATGGTTTTCGGGGTCTGGCCAGGCACAACCAGGGCAATCAAAACCATTGGGTTGGTTCATTCGAAATAAAGCTTTGATAGTATTCAACCCGCCTTTTTCTTTGAGAATGGCTCCAAAACTTGATCGTAAGGCACCCCAACCACCTGCGGGTTTTTTATATGGTTTTATTTTTGGGTCTTGGCTCATAAATGGCGTAACTCATTAGAAAACTTTTCTTGGCAGCTATATACGGTTGCTTTATTTTCTCGACAAAACCCAATAAGACAGATACCGTATTTTTCGGCATATTGAATGCTCATAGAAGAAGGTGCTGAAATAGCTAGAATAAACGAAATACCTACACCATAGGCTTTATAAAGAATTTCGAATGATATTCTGCCGCTTAAAAATAATATTTTAGCCTTATCTAGCAAATCGTTTTTTAACAAAAAGCCAATCCCTTTGTCAACGGCATTGTGTCTGCCGACATCTTCAAACGAACATAGTATTTGAAATTGATTATCAAAAATGGCTGCCGCATGGCAACCTCCTGTTTTTTTAAATAAAATCTGATTTTGCTGCATAGCATTTCTTAAGCTTATAATCTTTTGTAAATTAATTGTCAATGTTGAAGGTTTTTGTTCTAACGAAAGTCGATTTAAATTCCATTCTTTTTTGCCACAAATTCCGCAGGATGAATTTGCAATTCCAGTACGCATAAAGGCTTGTTCATCATAATGTAGGACTCTTACGGTAACCGCAAAAGGTGTAGTTTCTTCATGGCGATATAATATTTCTAGGTGTTCGATATCTGCATTTTTATTAATAACGCCTTCCGTAAATAATAAGCCTCTTGTTAATTCATCATCATGGCCAGGTGTACGCATTGAAATTGTAAATGGTTTCCCGTTAATATTGATTTGCAAGGGTTCTTCAGATATTATTTCTTGAAGTGTTGATTGCATAGAGTCATTTTGAATTTCAAGAGCTTTTTGGGCAATATAATTTTTCATGAATTGCTAATTAGTAATGTTTTCGAGAAAAGATAACATACTTTTGGTTGATTGAAAGGAGATGTGATTTGTAATATAGGAGAACCTTAATGCTTTAAAGTGGTAACTATTGAGAAAAACTAAGATGGGATAGGTGTTAATTTTGTTTGCGCTATTAACATTTGTAAAATAATTCTGTGTATTTTCAAAAAATAGATTTATATGTCGAAAATCAACTAAATAGTCGAAATTTATTTCTTACAGATTCATAAAACAGAATCGTCAGAAAAATTTTATGAATTCATTTCACAAACTGATGAATTCTCAATCTGAAAACTAATCGTCTGCCCTATTTTGGCAGACTATTAAAAATCTAATTGAACATTTTTTAAAATGGCCTGCATTGTTATTTAAATTTAAAATCTTGAATTAGAGGAAAATGATCAGAAAGATCTGTGTTTATTACCTCGGCATTTTGCCAAAGAAAATCATCTGAACCAAATATAAAATCGAGTTGTTTTTTCCAATACCAATATTGATAGGTGTGAGAAGTTTGTGTTGGGGAAGAGAGCTTGTATTCTCTAATAAATTTTTGCAATAGCGAATTATCAATTGACATATTAAAATCACCGCCCAACAAATAAGGTTTTGGAGTATTCGAAAGAATTTCTCCTAGTTTATTTAATTGTGCTTCTCTTTTTTTGTTTGAAAATGGATGTAAATGGGTGTTAATGACAGATATATTTTTGTTTTGCCAATGGATAACGGCTTTTTGAAACCCTTTAGAGCCTAGCATTTTTTTTTCGAAAGTATGATGAAAATAGTCGTGCATTTCATGTTTTGATAATATTGCATTACCGTAATTTAGGTTTCCTAATAAATTAGACTGGTTATGAACCCCATTATGAGCAAAAGGGAAGCACGCTATTTTGTTTATGATTTCAGTGTGATTTAAATTTTTTGTCCAATAGGCATTAAAGTCAATTTCTTGTAAAAAAATGAGGTCCGCTTCTGTAGTTTTTAGAAAATTTGCAATTTCAGAACAATTTTTTTCGATTCTGTTTTTGCTTAAAAACAATTGGTGAAATGACCTAGCGCGCCCATGGGCAATGTTATAAGTTACAATTCGAAAGCTTTGTAAGGGTTTAGGGGAAATGGATTTCTTTAAAGATGTATTATCAAGCATCGGCTTTAATTGAAAAACGATCAATTTGTTGTATTTGGTATAATTTTCTCTAGATGCGATTATTAAACTACTAAATTCAACTGAGAGGCTAATAAATACACGAATAGGTTCAGAAGGTAGGTTTGACATTACCCTCTATTACACTAAAATTCATGCCCTATTTTAGACAAGCTTTACAATAAGTATAATTGCACAAATTCAATAAAATGTAAGTTTTTACATTAAAATTCAGGAGGGAAAAAATGTCTTTATTTACTTCAGAAAGTGTTTCGATGGGGCACCCAGACAAGGTTGCAGATCAAATTTCAGATGCCGTTCTAGACGCAATGTTAACAGTAGACCCAAAGAGTCGAGTTGCGTGTGAAACTTTGGTGACGACTGGTCTTGCTGTTGTTGCGGGTGAAGTGACTTGCAGTGGTTATGTTGATATTCCAAATATTGTTAGAGACACAATTCGTGAGATTGGGTATGACGACCCTAAATTAGGTTTTGATGCAGACAGTTGTGCTGTAATGGTTACATTGGATAAACAATCGCCTGATATTGCTCAAGGCGTTGATGAAGGTGCGAAAAAGGAACAAGGTGCTGGTGACCAAGGGATGATGTTTGGGTTTGCTTGCAATGAAACAGACACTCTGATGCCGTTTCCTATTCAGTTTTCGCATCGCTTGGTGGAAAAACATGCTAAAGTAAGAAAATCAGGTAAAATTCCTTATTTGCGACCAGATGCAAAATCTCAGTTAACTGTAGAGTACAAGGATGGCAAAGTGAAGAGAATTCACACTGTGGTTCTTTCTACGCAGCATGCTGAAAATGTTTCTTTAAGCACCATCAAAAAAGATGTTATTCGTGAGATTATTTTGCCGACTTTGCCAGCGCATTTGATTGATAAAAAAACAATTATTCACATTAATCCAACAGGCCGCTTTGTAATTGGTGGGCCAAAAGGCGATTGTGGTTTGACTGGTCGAAAAATTATTGTTGATACTTATGGCGGCATGGGGCGTCACGGTGGTGGTGCATTTTCAGGCAAAGACCCATCAAAAGTAGACCGTTCTGCCGCTTATATGGCGCGTTATATTGCCAAAAATATAGTGGGTGCAGGTTTAGCGACTCGTTGCGAAGTGCAATTAGCTTATGCGATTGGTGTTGCAAAACCAGTTTCGGTTTTGGTTGATACTTTTGGGACAGGGTCAGTTTCCGATGATAAAATTTCGCAAGCAGTTGAAGAAGTCTTTTTATTAACCCCAGCTGGTATCATTAAATCTTTAGATTTGTTGAAGCCGAAGTACAAAATAACAGCTGCACATGGGCATTTTGGTCGTAATGAGCCTTCTTTTACTTGGGAAAAATTAGACAAAGTAAAAAAATTACAATCTGCAGTAAAATAGTTTTATTGTGATGAGGGGCTTTTAGCCCTTCATCCTTTTTTTATACTTATTCATAAAAGCAATTATGAATCTATCTCATCAAGGTATATCTGTAGTAATTCCTGCAAAAAATAGAGCAAAGCATTTACCGGCCTGTTTAAAATCTATCCTAAATCAAACGCATCTACCAGATGAAATAATTGTTGTTGATGATCATTCAACAGATGAAACCAAAGCCGTAGTTGAAAGTTTTCAAAACAAGGGCGTAAAATACATTAAGAATTTGAGAAGCCCTGGGGCGCAAGGTGCAAGAAATCAAGGGATTGTTTCTGCAACTTATCAATGGATAGCATTTCAAGACTCTGATGATTTGTGGTTGCCAAGTAAACTAGAATTACAATTTGACCAATTAAAAGAGAATAATTTTAAAACTGATCTTGTTATTCATACGGCAGGTTTTAAAGTTGTGCCAGAAAAAAACGAAAAAACGCTGATTACGCAAGAAATAGTAGAAGGTAATTGTTTTGAAAAGCTTTTGATAAAACAAGGCCCACTTTTCCCAACCATATTAGTTCATAAGTCTTCTTTAGAAGTAATGGGTTTGCTTGATGAACAATGTGTATCGTTTCAAGAGTGGGATACAGCAATTCGGTTATCCCAAAAAAATCGATTTATTTTTCTTAGACAGCCGTTGTTTGAATGGGTATGTCACAGTGGTGAGACAATTAGTAAAAATTTGAAGCGAGATGTGCAAGGTCATTTTTATATATTAAATAAAAACAAAGGAAATATTTGGAATATTCACGGGTCTAAAATTTGGTTTTCGTTGATGACAGATTTGATTTGCAAAACGCAGAGTTTTGGCTTAATAGATGAGTTTAAAGGGTTCTATTTAGAATTACCTGCTGTAACTCGTTTTTTGGCAAAACGATTATTAAAAGGGTCAAAGCCTATACGCGGAACCCATCGTATATTGCAATTAAGTAATAAATTATTTGGTTAAATGTTATTCTGTAAAGTTGCATTTTCAGATAAGGCATTCATAATTGACTTAGAAAGAGTAACGATGTCTTTGATATGTCGCTTGAGAAGTTGAAAATATGTAGTTTCAAAGTATTATGCGGTTTTAAAGCCTTTACATTGAAATTCTTAGCCTGATTTTATTTAAAAAAGGGAAGGGTATGAAAAATGCTTGAAACAATCGTTCATAAAAATGAAGTGATAGCCTACATCTTGCGAGATAAATTTCATAAAGAAGGTGTATCTTTTTTCACGCCAGATACTTATTCGCAACAGTTGGGTTATATGGCACACTCCAAAGGCAAGGTAATACCGCCTCATATACATAATAATGTGTTGCGTGAGGTAAAAAAGACACAGGAGGTTTTAATTATTAAATCAGGCAAGTTGCGAGTCGATTTGTATGGTTTTGAAAATGAATATTTGGAAAGCCGAATTTTGAATGCTGGCGATATCATTTTACTTGCTTCTGGCGGCCATGGGTTTGAAGTAATAGAAGATATTAGAATGGTTGAAATTAAACAGGGGCCTTATGCAGGGAATGTAGATAAAATTCAAATAAACGGCATTGAAAGCAATAAAATTATTATGAAACCATGAAGAAGTAAAAATTATAAACAGCTTTTTTTGTTTAATAATTTAAAATGAAAGTAATTTTTCGGTGAAATCAAAGTTTTTTGTAATTGTCTTTATAGGGCTGGTTTTAAGCATGTTGCTTTGCTATTTAGAGCAAGTTGAGTCATTACACAAAAATAGATTTTGCTAAAATTTAAAGGCCTATTTTTATTTCATGCAAAAAATTAGTTTTAAGAATTCATTTAAATGGTCTTTCTTGACCGAATGTATTTGCAATATTATTTTGCCTTTAGCTGCTATTATTAATGCGAATTTACTAGAACCTGAAGATATTGGTATTTTGACGGCAGCTTCGATTATCATCAGTTTTTCTCAAGATATTTGGTCAAGCGGTTTGTCTAAATCCTTAATTCAAGCGAAGGAACGATTTGATGAACATGCGCAAGTTACTTATTGGATAAATTTTAGTTTAGGTTTTTTAATTTCATTCATTTTATTTATTTTTAGTGATTCAATTGCTGAAATTTTTAAAGAAGAAAGATTAGGATCGGTTTTAAAGATATTAAGCGTACTGGTTTTTATGACTTCACTCTCTAGTGTTTATGTTGCTATTATGCAAAAAAATATGATGTTTAAAAAGTTGTTTTGGATACGAATATTAACAGTTGCGATACCAGCATGTGTGTCTATACCTCTTGCTATGAGCGGTTATAGTTATTGGGCCCTTGTCTACGGGTTGTTGATTGGTCAATTAATTCAATTCTTTTTTATTATATATTTCAGCAATTGGAAGCCAAAAATATTTTTCGATAAAACCTTATCTGGAAGAATTTTTAAATTTGGTAGGTGGGTAATGCTTACCAATTTAGCTGGGTGGTTTTATACTAAAGTTGATATCATGATTGTTGGTATTTATTATACTGTGCATGAACTAGGTATTTATGGTAATGGAGGTAAGATGCCGACTATGATTTATGCCGTTTTTTTTAGAGCTTTAATACCTGTCATTTATAGTATTTATAGTCAATTAAATAGTAGAGGTGAAGATTTAAAAAGTTTGCATTTACTTGTAATCAAATTAACAAGCATGATTGCAATGCCGATTGGGTTTGGTCTTTTTGCCATCAGTGATCAAATCGAAAAGGTTGTTTTTAAGCCTCAGTGGGCCGGGCTTTCGGAGGTATTAGCCTATATAGGTTTAGCGTATGCCTTTTCTTGGCTGGTAAGTATTAATGGTGAACTTTTTAAGGCTATAGGTAAACCAGAGGTTGAAACAAAGGTGGTGTATTCAGTCATTTTAATCTACTTTTTTGCATACATGTCTACGATTCAGTATGATTTTCAAATTTTCTTACAAGCTAGGTTTGCATTAACATTTGTAGGAATGACTGTTAATATTTTATTTTTGAAAAAATATTTTGGGATAAATTTCACACAATGGTTAACACAATGCTATAAGCCAATATTATGCTCGATGGTCATGTGCGTATTGATTGTGATTATCAAGAAATACTTTGAACCAAATTATTTGTCTTTACTGTTTTTTGTTGTTTTAGGGGCTGTGATTTATTTAGGGCTTTTGTTTGTATTTGAGAAACAATTTTTAAAATATGATTTGAAGAAATTATTAAATTTGAAGTTTGAGTTAAAATAGCAGAATGCATTAGTTTCGCGATGAAACTAAAACGAAAATGTGTTCCAACTTGCCTAAAAATTGTCCTGTCAAGTGCCTTGCTATTGAAGTTGCTAATTAAGATAAAAACGGTACAATCTCATCTGACCACTAATTTCATGAAGGGCAACTTTTGATACCAGTAAACGAACCGCTTCTATCAGGCAATGAAAAAAAATACTTAAATGAATGTATTGATTCAGGCTGGGTTTCAAGTGAAGGGCCTTTTGTTAAAAAATTTGAAGAATCCTATTCAGAATTTATTGGAACAAAATTTGGAGTTGCTGTTTCAAATGGTACGGCAGCATTAGAAGCTGCTTTATACGGCATTAATATTAAAAAGGGCGATGAAGTTATATTGCCAACTTTTACAATAATTAGTTGTGCTATTGCCTGTATTCGGCTTGGTGCTAAACCAGTTTTTGTAGATTGCGAACCAGATACATGGAATATGGATGTAACGCAGATAGAAGATTTAATTACTTCTAAAACGAAGGCTATTATGGTTGTTCATATCTATGGTCATCCTGTAGATATGGGCTTGATTTTAAATCTTAAAAAAAAATATGGTTTAAAAATAGTAGAAGATATCGCTGAAACACAAGGTGCAAAATTTTTTAGTTCTGAAGAGCAGAAGTGGTATACTTGTGGCTGTATGGGTGATGTTAGTGCCGTTAGCTTTTATGGTAATAAAGTGATAACGACTGGTGAAGGTGGAATGGTATTAACTAGCAACAAAGAAACTCAAGAAAGGGTAATTAGTTATCGAAATTTATGTTTTGATTTAAAGCAAAGGTTTTTGCATACAGATATTGGTTTTAATTTTAGAATGACAAATATACAAGCGGCATTGGGTTTAGCTCAACTTGAAAAAATAGAGGAACATATTCAAATCAAAAATAAAATTGGTTTGTATTATCGTGAGAAACTTGATGAAATTAAATGGTTGCGTTTTATGTCAGCCAAAGAATGGGCAAAACCTGTATATTGGATGTATTGCATTCAAATTCTTGATAAAAAATGTTCTGCAAAAGAATTAGGAGAGTATTTAACTAAAGAACAAATAGGAAATCGTCCATTTTTTATGGGTTTGCATGCACAAAAGGCATTGGCTGAATATTGGGATAATCGCAAATTCCCTTGTGCAGAGGAAGCTTTTCAATATGGTTTATATCTTCCAAGTGGTTTAACCCTAACAGAAGAAAAGGTCGATCAAGTTGTAAAAGTTTTAAAAGGGTTTAAGTTTTGATTCAACCATTTCAAAATTCTGCTGAATTTTATGAGCTTATTTATCAGAAAAAAGATTATAAAAAAGAAGCTTCTTATATTTTTGATTTATTAAATAGTTTGAAATTTGAGCTAAAGGGGGAGGTTTTAGATATTGGCTGTGGAACGGGGGGTTATTTACCTTTTTTTTTAAAGAAAAATGTAAAATTAACGGGTTTGGATAATTCCAAGGAAATGCTTGCAATTGCAAAACCAAAATTTAAAGAGGTTACTTTTATTTTAGGTGATGTTTCGACCATACAGTTTTTTGTAAAATTTCACTTTGCATTTATGATGTTTCATGTGATTAACTATCAAAGAACAATGGCAGAAATTCTAAAAACCTTTCAGAATATTTCTAGCCAAATGCATATTAATGGAGTTTTAGTTTTTGATTTTTGGCATGGGCAGGCAATAGAAAAAGACCCGCCGAAAAATGTTGAGAAAGAGTTTTGCGACAACCATTTAAAGTTAATTCGTAAGACAACACCCAAAGTACAAGATTCTTCTAAAACAGTTGATGTATGTTTCGATTATTTTGTCTTTAAAGAAGGTATTCAAGTACAACAATTTCAAGAACATCATTATATGCGATATTTGTATATTAACGAATTAAGAGAGTCACTCGAACAATCGGGGTTTGAAATTTGTTTGATTAATGGTTGGTTAAAATATGAAAATATTACAAGTGAAGATTGGTATGGTATTGTGATTGCGAGAAAGATAAAATGAGAAAAGTCTATTCCATTTTTATAGCTGATTATACGATTTGGAACAGCCCTTCGTTAATTAATCTTTTAGATGTATTAAGAAAAAATGGGGAGCTTGTTGTGTTTGTGACGAACACATTTAATCGAAACATTGGGTATTTGAAATCGCAACATTATAATTTTTTTATTATTGAAAAAATTCCTTTTCAGTTTAATTTAAAAAACTTATATTACCAATTTCGAAGCTTGTTTTATTATGTAAAATTCAAAGCATTCTCAAAAAAATTTGATTTAAATATTTGTATTGATGTTAAGGGTTTTTGCCAGTTTCTTAAATTTGGCAACGACAAAGCACCTTTAATCTATTATAGTCTTGAACTACAGTTATTAAACGATAGTGACCCTGACAAAATTATTGCATTTCTAAAACCATTTCAAGAATTAGAACGCAACTATATTGACAAAATCAAGGGTGTAATAATACAATCTGAGATTCGAAAAAATGTTTTTTATAAAGATTATTTATTAGATAATGCCTTGCCCTGTTTTTTGTTGCCGGTTACATATAATGGTGAAATTATTCAAGAAAAGAAGAATTATATTCGTGAAAAATATAAGATTTCTACTGATAAAAAAATTGTTTTGTATATAGGAGGTATTCATTCCTATTATAAAGTAAAAGAAATCGTACTGGAATTGTCTAAAAGCAAAGATTGCATTTTGTTTTTACATGGGTTTTATCAGTCGGCGTATATTACAGAAATTCTAGAATTAGTGAAAGATAACAATTTTACAAATATAATTTTTTCGAATGAAATCTTTGATGATATTGAAGATACAAATATAATATTTCAATCAGCGGATATTGGCATAGCTTGGTATGAGTATGATTCTCTAAATTTTAAAACAGCTGCATGGAGTTCTGGTAAAATTGCAGGTTATTTGAGGTTTGGTGTGCCTGTGATTATCAATGATTTTTCGGGTGGTCAAGAAGTGATTGAAAAAACTCAATGCGGTGTATCAATTAGTAGTTTTCATGAAATTTTGCCAGCAATTGCAAAAATATCTGAAAAATATGAAGCGTACTCATCTTCTTGTTTTAAAGAATTTGATAAGACCTATCATTTTTCTAAATACGAAACCAGATTACTTGATTTTGTGAATTCAATATGAATGTATTACATGTTTTTATATCTTTAACGGAAGATACGGGTAATTTCGATCGATTAAAAAAGATGAATCATATCGAAACACAGTATGTTCTTTCGTGCGATAAAAAGATGCTTCCCGCGTTTTCAATTAATAATTTTTACCGAACTACTTATTTTCAATTCCCTAAATTGGAAATTATGAAAAATTATTTCTATAATCGAGCTTTGTTTAATAGCTTTCAGAAGAATTTCAGTGATATTTCATTTGATTTGGTTCATTCTTATTTTGCATACCCCTGTGCTTCTGGGGCTAAAGTTATTGCAGATCATTTGAAAGTACCCCATATTATTACGGTGAGAGGCTCAGATGTTTTGATTTATCCTCATCAGAATTCATATTTAAAGAAAAAAATCTCAGAAGTGCTAAAAAGCGCAACTACTGTTATCTGTTTGTCAAAACATTTGATGGGAGCTTGTAGTGCATTAGGGGTAGATAAAAGCAAGATGATACATTTACCAGAAGGTCACGATGCAAAAGTTTTTTACTATGATGAGACTATAAAAAAAGAAGACTTTATATTATTTGCCGGTAATTTAATTTCTATTAAAAACCCAATTCGAATTATTCATTCTTTTGCCATGTTAGCAAAAAACAATCAAACTATTCAATTAAAGATTGCAGGTAGCGGAATCTTAAAAAATGAACTGACTTCTATAATTGATAAATTGAATCTAACAAATCGAATTAAATTTATTGGTCAAATACCCGCTCTACAATTAGCGGATCAAATGCGAAGGGCAAGATTGCTTATTTTGCCTAGCTTAAGCGAAGGTTGGCCTAATGTAATTCAAGAAAGTTTGGCTTGTGGAACACCGATTGTTGCATCAAGAGTCGGTGGAATACCTGAAATGATTACTGATGGTCAAAATGGCTTTTTATGCGATCATTTATCTGAAACTGATATTTGTGACAAAATTTTGCAAGCACTCGCGCATAATTGGGATGTTAACAACATTCTTCGATTACCAGCATTATATACTCGAGAAAAAATTATTGAAAATGTATTTCAAATTTACAAAAACACAAAAGGCTAATTGATGAGAAGAGTTTTGATTTTTCCAGGGATAGGTTCCACGGCCTCAATGTATCATCGATTGGCGAAAACCAATCCTAAAATTCAAATATGTGATTGGCCTGATTGGCAAGGAGCTTCTGGTTTAGCAGAGTTGGCAAAAAGATGTATCGAACACTACAAAATTGATGAAAATACCATTGTAGGTGGTTCGTCATTAGGCGGAATGATTTCTTCAGAAATTGCCAAACATGCACATTGTCGTGGCTTAATCTTAATTGGTAGTTGTCTTGATTTTTCTTGTATTCCCATTCGCTACTTAACTAGTACAGGTGCTTGGTTGATTAAGGATCGTTGGCTAAAATCACTAGGGAAAAATTTGCCGCAAAATTTAGTGAATCGCTCTAGCTTGTTAACGGATCCGGCATTTGTAAGGTGGGCTTTGCATAGTATGCATGAATGGTCTGGTGTGTCAAGGGGTGAAATTCAATCGATAAGGTCGATTCATGGGCTATGGGATGCTACTATACCCTATGCAAAAATTTCAGCAGATGAAGTCGTAGTAACAGGGGGGCATTTTATCGCCATCACTCATTATAAGGCTGTTTCTAGGTTTATCGATGAAAGCTTAGTTTCATTTGAATCTTAAATAGCCTTAATATAAAATATGTAATGAAAATGGCCTAAACTCAATAAGTACCATAAAATTCTAAAAAAATTCTTGTTTATCATGTTCTTTTTGCTAGCATTGTTTATTTTTAAAAAGGGAATCCATTGAGTACAAAAAATATTGTCTTAACTTTGGTAATTTGTGTATGTGCTTTTTTTATTTACAAAAACTTTATTTCAAAACCACCGCCGATATCTTTTGCTCTTGAAAATGTAAAAGGCGAAATGGTAGGGGAGTGGTTAAAAAAGAAAAATGTGACTGAAACCGCAATTTACGGTTCGAATGAGACCATGGTAACTATACTAAATGACTATGGTATTAGAGTTGATGAGAATGTTAACAATATGCCTAGTCCGCCATCAGATGGTGGTATGAATCAAGGCAATGTACCGCCTACAATGGACAGCGACCCTTATAACACTGCTAATCTTCAATCGCAATTAGTGCCATTTTTCTCAAAAGTAAAAAGGGCAAAAACTCCAAGTCTTATATTTGTTGAAGACTTTAGTCCAATGGCTTCAGTTGAAGATCTAAGAGCATTTCTAAAATCGGGTGGTTTCATATACTTCAGAGAATATTCAAATGAAATGAACGACAATGTTGTTTTGCATCAATTATTACTTGAACATATGAAGAAAGGTCAAGTTTGTGTTATTGTACCTAAAATTGCGGAAGGCAATGTGAGTAGCATGTCGAATAAAAATCGTGTGTTAGCTGAAAACAATATTTTTGATGAAACGAACGCCGATGCTTTTGATACTTGGCATAAAGAGGCAGTTAAACTAAAACAAGAATTTCAGAATTCACCCCCACAATAAAAGAAATATTCTTTAGGTAGACGCTAGGTTTTAGCGTCTACTACACTTATTGCAATACTATAAGCTTTGTTCTTTTTAATTGCATAAAGGCTAATTTGCTTGAATCTCTAAAATTAGAGTTTGGTAGGGGGTTAAAGTAGAATCGCGTAAAGTATCTAAAGAAATAATTTCATTTGTAAATAAATTTTTCGCTGATTTATTTTCGAGTTGATTCAAATTTAATGAGAACGATTGTTGGCCATTGTTATTAAAGTTTGTAATGATGATAAAGTCTGGTTCATTGAATTGTTTACCATAACGAATGCAAGCTAATACGGCTGAGTTTTCATTGTCAATAAAAGATAAATTTTGGCCTGTCTGAAATGTTTTAAAATTATTTTTTGTCTGATTGATTATTTTTATCTTGTTTTTAATGTCAGGGATTTCATCAAATTCCATCCTATTTTGAATTCCTATAAACCCCATTTTTTTTAGTACACCATATTCTGCACCTTGTACCATACCTGAGCACCCAGTTCCCATTAATGCAGTGGAGGCATATCTAGGAATGATTGCTTCTGGCCCGCCATACATTTCAGAAACACTATCGCTATCGTGTGAATTTACGGGAAATAAATATCTTTTTTCATCATAAATTTTATGCAAATTAATGATTTGATTTCTAAAATCGGCAGCATATGGGCTTAGCCATGGGGTTGCTAGCATTAAATTAATATTACATTTTGATAAATATTTATTGATTGCATAGTCATCTGCAAATAATTCCGCTTGTATTATAAGATTTGGGAATTCAGATTTAACTGCAGCTAAGGCTTTTTCAATAAATAAAAAATTTGTAGAATGAAGATTATCAAGGCGAATGATTCCATTGGTTTGATCTGCAATTTCTGCCCAAAACAAAGCATAGGAAATCATGTATTCCCAAATTTCATTTTTAATATTTTCATCTGGGTGTTCGAAGTCAATTAGCGCTAAGTCATTCCATTTTATCCATTGGTCGTAATGCCAACATCCTGCGCGTTTTAAGCCATTGGTTTCTAAAGGGTCTACTTGTAACCAATGAGGTTTTTTTAAGGCGATATTGCTAGTAATCCCTATATGATTAAAAACAAGATCCACACATAATTTTAAAGAGTTATCTAAACAAGCCTTAATTAAACCTTGAATTTGTTTTTTTTCGTTTTTGGTTTTAGAAGGCTCTAAATAGCTTGGTTCGATTTGAAATAAATCTTTAGCAGAATAGGGGCTTTCGGAAGTATCTAAAGCTGTAAAAGGCAAAATATGCACTGTATTAAAACCTAATTCTTTAATTTTTGTAAAGTCTTTGACCCAATTCGAAATGTTGCCAGAAATATTTGGAATATAAGTATAAAGGTTTAAATTGTGACTATCTTTTGGTTCAACCGTTAATCTGGTATAGGGTTGGTTCTCCCAGTAATAAGTTCTATCACCCGTTAATTGATATAAGAGTTTGAAGTAAAATAACCCACATTTTTTAAATTTTATTCGTTTAGAAAAATTATTAGCGTTTTTTTGGGTAAGTTCTACAAAGCGCCAAGAATTTTGATAACAGTTGGTGTGCAAAAAGACTTTTGATATTTCTAGATGTGAGTTTGCCGTAAAGCTAAAATCGTGATCGACTTCTTTGTCTAAATAAATGGATTGGGTTCGATTTCTTTTAAAAAAACTAGCCCATTCGATATTTCCTAATTTAAATGGGCCTTCTATACCTTTTGCTTTTCTTTCTTTTTTCATTTAAACAATTCTATAATATTTCTTTGATTTCAACAAAATTATTTTGAATTATTTTTTCATATGAACTTTTTGCAGGGTAGTAATAGTTGTTATAGTAATCAGATACCATTCTGTGAGTATTGTAAACGGAACCGACTTTTTTAATAGATTGTTTCATCATTTTAACCCACTTTACGGGAATACCTTGATCATTTCGATCGTAAAAAAGAGGTATTATTTCATTTTCTAAACGATCGTATATTTGATTGCTTTCGATGAAGTCGCCTTCTTGTCGATTATTGTATTCAATGCCTCCTCCGATTTCCCAGCCTATATCACTGGAATAAGCTTCATCCCACCAACCATCTAGAACTGACAAATTCAGCACACCATTCATACCAGCTTTCATACCTGATGTGCCAGAAGCTTCTTGAGGTCGAACAGGGTTATTTAGCCAAACATCTACGCCTTGTACTAAAAATTTAGCAATATGGATATCGTAATCTTCAATAAAAATTACTTTTGGTTTGTTTTCTAAGTCTTTTGAGAACTGATAAATATTGTGGATAATCATTTTGCCATTTAAATCAGCAGGGTGAGATTTACCAGCAAAAATGATTTGAATAGGGCGATTGGTAGAGTGAAGTAGTTTTTTCAATCTTTGTTCATTTTTCAAAATGAGATCGCCTCTTTTGTAGGTAGCAAATCGTCTTGAAAACCCAATGGTTAAAAAATCAGGGTTAAATAATTCCTCAGGGTTTAATTTTTCACCTGAATTTTTAAATTTGTCCTGCATTTGCACTACATATTTCGCTCGAAGATATTTAATCAAGTAATGTTTTTGTGTATAGTGGGTCTTCCATAATTCTTGATCTGGAATTTTATCTGCGTTGTTCCATGGAGTGCATTCAATTGAATCATATAAGGCTGGTGATAAATTGAAGGAATGTAATAATTTGTTTATATCATTGCTAAGCCAAGTTTTTGCATGAACACCATTTGTGATATGACCGATTGGCACTTCCGTTTCGGTTAAGTTTGGGTATAGGCCTTTCCACATTTCTCTTGATACCACACCATGCAATTTTGCAACCCCATTTGCATAAGAAGATGTTTTTAAAGCCAAAACTGTCATGCAGAAATTTTCAGAATGATTGCTAGGTTGAATGCGGCCTAAACTGACAAAATTTTCCCATGGTACACCAAGGTCTTCGACCTTATCCTTTAAAAGATTATAGACTAACCATGGGTCAAAGAATTCATTACCAGCCGGAACCGGAGTATGAGTAGTAAATACAGAAGTTTTTCTTACAAATTCGATTGCTTCATTCCATGTCAGCTTTTGATTTTTCATTAACCTTGCAATGCGTTCTAAAACGAGAGTAGCACTATGGCCTTCGTTCATATGAGAAACTTTTGGTTCTATCCCCATTTCATCAAGAGCTGCAATGCCTCCAATGCCAATTAATATTTCTTGTTGCAACCTTTTTTCGCGATCACCCACATATAAATTTTTAGTTATATCTCTTATATGGGGTTGATTTTGAGGTAGATTTGTGTCAAGTAGGTATAAAGGAATTCTACCAATATTGGCTTGCCATACTTTATAATAAACAATTTCCTGGCCAATTTTCATATTAAGAAGGATTTCACCGCCTTTAGTGTTTAAAGCTGGTTTAATGGGTAAGTTTTTAGGGTCATAGACAAGATAATTCTCTTGTTGGTTACCGTTTTCATCTAATCTTTGCTTAAAATACCCGACGGAATATAAAAGCCCAACTGCTACAAGTGGCAGGTCTAGGTCACTAGCAGATTTTAAATGATCACCAGCTAAAATGCCTAAACCACCTGAATAGATAGGTAAAGAAGAATGTATGCCGTATTCTAGGCAAAAATAGGCGATACATTTTTTGCTTTCCCCATGAGTTTTTTTATACCAAGTGTATTGGTAATTCAAATAGTTTAAAAAATCTTGATGAACGATTTGAATTTGCTCTACATATTCTTTATTTTGACTAGCGCGCATCAGTTTTTCTTGCGATATCAGTTTTAGCAATACAACGGGAGATTGTCCCGTTTGAAAAAAGAGCTCATGGTCTAAGTCATCAAATAACTTTAATACTTTTTTATGCCAAGCGTACCAAAGATTTTGTGCTAGTTCGCTCAAAGGTTTTAGATTTGCTGGAAGATTGTTTCTAGACTCGCTAATAATGTACGCCAAAGGAAGTTACCTTAAAAAAATGTTTTATAAATTCTCGATTTAGTTATTAATACCAACACCACTTAAAGTCTTAAAATTCAAGTTCTGGGTAAAGTGGTTTTGTTGATAACATTTCCGTAATTTGAGCATTTACTGATGAAATTACTTTTGGGTCAACACTATATGTTGATTTGCTTAATTCACCTGATTTGGTTGTATTTGCTTTTGTAGCATTTAAGACCTGATTTATTAGACTAGCAATTTTTTTCATTTCTGTTGCCCCAAACCCTCTTGAAGTTAGTGCCGGTGTGCCAAGTCGCAAGCCGCTAGTATACCAAGCACCATTTGGGTCGTATGGAATACTGTTTCGGTTTAATGTAATTCCTGATTCTCTTAAGGCACTTTCGCCTTGGCGACCACTGATGCCAAATTTTCTAATGTCAGCAACGATCAAATGATTATCTGTGCCATTGGTTGTAATTTTAATGCCCTCTGATTGTAATGCTTCAGCTAAAGTATTAGCATTTTCAACCACTTTTTGAGCGTAGGTTTTAAATGCTGGTTGTTTTGCTTCTTCAAATGCAACGGCTTTTGCCGCCATAACATTTGATAATGGCCCACCTAAAGCCATTGGGCAACCACGATCAACGGTTGAAGCAAACTCTTCATTGGTTAGCACAATTCCGCCGCGAGGGCCTCTTAAAGTCTTATGGGTTGTGGAAGTTACAATATGGGCATGAGGTACGGGGTCAAAATCACCTGTAAAAATTTTACCTGCAACTAAACCTGCAAAGTGTGCCATATCAACCATTAAAACCGCATTTACCTCGTCTGCAATTTCACGAAAAATTCTAAAATTGATTTTTCGAGGGTAGGCACTATATCCACCTAATAAAATCAATGGTTTTTCTTTTTTGGCAATCGCACGAACTTCATCATAATCAATTAGTTCTGTGTCTTTATTGACACCATACGCACAATATTTAAACATTTTTGCAGAAAGGTTTTGACGAAACCCATGGGTTAAGTGACCACCACAATCTAAAGAAAGACCCATCAATTTTTGGTTACCTACAGCTTGGCGATATTCTTCCCATTCTTCTGGGGTAAAATCCATAACCGTTTTTTTGTTAAATTTTTCAAAAAATTTATCTTCAAATCTCTTAGTTAATATTGTCCAAAACGCTACCAGATTGGCATCCGCACCGCTATGAGGTTGCACATAAGCATGTTTGGCACCAAATAAAACTTTTGCATTTTCAATCGCTAATGACTCGATTGTATCAATGTTGTCACAGCCTGCATAAAATCGATGCTCTGGGTAACCTTCTGCATATTTGTCGGTCAATAAATTACCCAAAGTTAACTGCACCGCAAGAGAACAATAATTTTCTGAGGCAATCATCTTTAATGATTTTCGTTGGTCGCTTAATTCAGCTAATATTGTTTCTGCAATCTTAGGGTTGTTTTTTGCAACAACATCAAGCGCTGCTAAATAGGCTAAGGTTTCTGGTTTATAGGAATTAGGCGATTTTGATTTTAAATAATTTTGCAGTTTTGAATCGGACATTATTTTCAGCCTTTCTACATTTTGAATCGATTATTTAAGGCGTGGAATTATAGCAAAAAGGGAATGCGAATCAACCAAACAACATTATAGTTTCACCTTGTCAACATAATTGACAAAATCGAAATATAAAAATACGGTTCTATCGCAAATGGGGTAGTTTCATGAAGTAAAATGGAAAAACAGTCGTTTTGTTTATTTCAGTTCCTCTGAGATAACATTTGAAATTGTTCCTTCGATAATTTTAAGAGGAGTGCTAGCACCGGTTCGGGAAAAAAAATCTTTCACTTTTTGGTATTTGTTCATTTCTTCCGAAAAATTTTGAATCGGCTGGTTTTTTGCATTTACTGTATTTAACAATACGAGTTTTCTAGGTGATATTGCTAAACAAATTTCTGGAATATCAATTTTGGTTGCGATTCCATTTACAAATGTAGATACAGGGTGGTAAAAATAAAAGTCTTTAAAAACATTCCCGTAGCTTGACAAACTGCCGTTTATGATGGCACTTTCGCATTCTGGTTCAATAGCTGTAAAAAACAATGCCACAAGTGGGCCAAAAGATTCAGCAATATGAAGCGATTCTAGCCCATCATCAACAAGCAATCGATCTTGGCGAATATGAACTGGGTTTTGCTTAGACAAACTATCACCAACGATATATATTTTTGCAGAGGGTAAAAGTAGTTTTAAACTTTTTTGAATACGCCAAGCATCAAGAACAACTCGCCCTAAATAACTTACGCCTAATTTTATAGAAAAGAAACTTAAGTCGGTATCATAAGAAAAGTGATTAATTAAATCATCGCTGGCTAGTTCTCCCATACCTCTTAAATCTGGCAAACAAACTGTATAGCCATTAGCTAACAGTGTTTTAATTTCTTCAAATCTGCTTTTTAATGCAACATCCTTGCCCCTTTGATTAATCCATATCACAATTTTATCCGTTGGTTTATCGTCTTGATGCAGCAATAAAAATGGCAAGGAAATTGTCGCTGAAACTTTAACAATACATTTTTTGATAATCATATTTGATTCAAAAACTTCATTATTTATAATTGTGATAGGTAATGCAGTGGCTTCACTTGGGTTTATTTGCAAGGCACTTAAAAGAGTTTGTCTGATTTTTTCTTTGTTGTTATTCTGGTAGAAAACCGAGAAACCTTTTTGAATTTTTTCAAATGTTGAATCGTTCATAGCATGTAAGGTTTTTCGATCTTTTAATTCTCTCGTAAAATAAACTTGCCAATTTTTGGTGACTCGTAATGCGTCTGTATCATTAAACAATGGTTTGGATTCATTCATAGCAAAACTAGTATTAGTGGGGAAGTATTTTGTCAGCCAAGTATAAAAGATTTTTCGATGGCCAGGGCCATAGCCATGGGGTTCTTTGGTAGGGTAATACTCAAGGTTATCTTCTTTGCCAAAAAATCGAAATGCCATTTTAGATTGATCAACCATTTCGTAATTTTTTTTTAGGCCTTCTTCAGAACCATATTCTCCTAAAATAACATAGGGGCGTGGTGCCACCATAGCGGTTCTTCCCATGGCATCAAAACAACCTGAATAGCAATTAGCCAATTGCTGTTCACAATCATGGCCGCCACTACCATGAACATCCGAGCCCATAGCAGAACAAGAAGCTGCGCCAGCAACTCTAGTGTCAAGGGCCGCAACATAGGAAGTTACTGTGCCGCCACCGCTTTCTCCTGTTACAATAATTTTGTTTGCATCTAATTGTGGTTGCTCTATGATAAAATCGATTGCACGAATTGCATCCCATACAAAATACTTTGCAATGTTCTGACCTAGTAAAACACAAGGTGAACCCATTGCATAATGATTACTAGTAGGTGTTCTTGACCCATTACCTTGATTTACATAAATTCTTTCGCCTTGCCCAAGACTATCCATTATTAAAACTGCATATCCCTGACGCGCTAAATGGTCGCCAAAAGAAAGCGAATTTTTTGAATTTTTACCGGGCGTGGAATGACCGATTAGCTTTAGTATGACGGGTATTTTGTTGTTGCCTGATGGAATAGGTTGGTACAAATTTGCTGTAACATAATGACCTGGCATACTTTCATATAATAGATTGAAGATTTCATACGAATCATTTTGATGGACTCTAGTCAGCTTAGCATTCAAAGGAGTTCGTTCAGGGAAATCGCCAATATTTTTTATAAAGTTTTGACGCATTTCGTTTTGAAATTTTGGAAACCCCTGGCTTTGAAATAATTTGTTCCAATTTTCATTTCTTGTTTTAACTTGTGTATCTCTAATATCATTGAATTCTGTGGTTGAAATGTTATGGATAATTTCTGGCGCTAAGATTTCCGTTAAACAGTCCCAATTGGTATTTAAAAGTTTTTCATTTATGGCAGTTCTATTGGTTACATTATTATTGATAATAGTTGACTCTATTTTTTGAATTAAATCATTACCTATTGGGTTTTTATTTTGTAACCATAATAAGCCGAATTTTCCGGGTTGATGAAAATCGTAAGATAGTAAATCTGACCAGCTACTAGATTGAGAAGGTTGACTTGGTTTTTGTGGTCGATACCTAGTAATATTAAACCCCCAATCAGAAGCAACATCATTTTGGTTTGCCTTAAATTGACTAAGAGGTATTTCTATCTCAATTGACCAGAATTTATCGCCGATGAAAGTTGCCGTTTTAACGCCATCAATCAAACCGACAAATGGGTTAAGTTGCTCTTTTTTTAATTTGCCTTTGCCGATTTCTTTTATTAATGAATTTAATGGGTTTAAGACTATATGTAAATAGTGATCCGTTGCAGTTCGACCTGAATTAATAAATAATTCAATCGTATCATCATGCCAGATATCCTTGCCATTTTCTCTGACTTGGGCTTTTAGTTCTTTGATTTGATTGTCAAAGCAAACAATGCCAACAAACAGTTGGTTATCTTTATAATATGATTTAAAAAAGGTTTCTTGAAGATTAGGGTTGTATCTTTGATCTTGAGTTTTTAAGAAATGGCTTTTGTGATATTTCCATTCAGTTTCGATTAGTTGGCCATCAATAATGGCATTTGAATCACCGGTTTTACAAATTATTACCTGATTATCTATAGAATTTTGAAAGAATTTTGCCAATTGAAAATCACTGATTTTTGTATCCGACAATTTGGTTTTAGGGATTTCTTTTAATTGAAATTGAAAAGCTTCGGATGATATAGGTAAGCTTTCATAAAATTGAGGTACATTTGCACGCATGCTATTTGTTTTTTTCCATGCTGTGTCTTCTGCAAAAGTATTTCCACGACCATATCTTGTCCTTGAGATATTGCCTTTTAGTGTTTTTAGTTGATCTTCAGTGCCAATTTCTTTTAATGGCAAAAGAGCTTGGATTACCCATGCCTTATCGGTTATTTTTGAGTTAATTTTTAAATTACTATTCCATTTCTCTTGTTCTGATCCTTTGGCATCTAAAAAAGTACCAATGGGGTTGATACAAATTTTTATTTCATTATCTCTAGAACTTGGATTTGAATTTAAAATTATTTCAATGTTGTCATCCTGCCAAATTGCCGCATCTCTAACATTGTGTGTGTAAACGAGATGCTGAATGTCTGTATCAAAACATTGTAAATAAAACCCCAAATGACCTTGATAGGTAAAAAAATAAAGGGTTGTTTCATTGAATGGCTTTTCAGTTGAACCATCCAAATAAACAAAATTATATTTTTTGCATTTTTTTGTGATTAGTTTTTCTGGTATCCAACCATTTATTAAGTCTCCAGAAATATCAGGAATTATTACATTAGAGTGAATTATTTCTTCGGGTTTATTTGTTTTTGTAGAACCTTGTTCTTTTTGGGGTTTTGCAGATGTCGATTGGCTACTACAATTGAATGCAAAAGCTAATGTAGAAAAAAGAATTAAGGTGTAATACAATTTCATATTGGTACTTTCTTAAAGAATTAATAGAAATTTTGTGGTAGAGTTTAGGCAGAAATATAAACATAACTGATTTTTTTGCAAAAGTAATGTATAATAACGATGTTTTAGCAAGATAGCCTGAGGATGTTAATGAGTAAAAAGATCTTAGTTGTAGACGATGACGAACACATTAGGGGTTTATTAAAAGATTTATTTGAAAGCGAAGGCTATCAAGTAGAAGTTGCAAGTGATGGTCAAAAGGGTTTTGAAAAAGCTTGTATAGAGCATTACGATTTAATAACAATGGATATCAGAATGCCTAATTGGGATGGGGTAGAAACCATTTTGGGGTTAAATTTAGTCAATAATAACCTTAAATTTTTGATTATTTCTGGGTACATCGAAGAAATTCAAAGCGAAAAATTAAAGACTTCCAAACATATAGTAGGCGTTATCGAAAAACCTTTTGATGCTCGACTTTTATTAGAAACAACAAAAAAAATATTATCTATTTGAAAACTTATGAAAAAAAATGAAACTGTTGTTATTTTAGGGGCATCAGATAAACCAGATCGTTATGCCTATCTTGCCTTTGAGGGGTTAAAAAATCGTGGTTATCGTGTTTTGCCTGTACATCCGACCTTGAAGATGATAGGAGATACACCTGTTTTCGCATCGTTGACCGATATCAAGGAAACAGTGCACACAATAACTTTGTATATTGGCCCTGAAAGGTCTTCGGCAATTAGCAAAGAAATTTTGGGGTTGTCGCCTAAGCGCATCATTTTTAACCCTGGTGCAGAAAACAAGGCTTTATTAATAGCAGCACAAAAAGTAGGAATAGAGGCTTTAGATGCTTGCACTTTAGTTATGCTCACCATTAACACCTTTTAGTAATATTTTGATTTCTTTTAAAACTTAGATCTTTGTAATTGGTGAGGTAAAGTTTCAAAGAAAACGGGTCTTTTCTTGTATCTTTTATATAGGAATTTATAATTCTGCCTTTGGCCGATTGATAATTAATTAGGAGCAGTTATGTATTTTTTGGATAAAGAAAAAGACGACAAAGAAGGTGAAAAAAAAGAAGAAGGTTTTGCTGGTATTGGTAAGCAACTATTAGACAAGCGTATTGTCATGCTGTTTGGACCGATAGATAAGGTTCTTGCTCAAAGAATTATAGCTCAATTATTATATTTGGATACATTAAACGCAGACCCTATATTGTTGATTATAAACTCACCAGGTGGGGATGCCGATGCTGGTTTTGCGATTTTGGATGTGATCCGCATTTTGAAGAGTCCTGTTAAAACATTAGCGAATGGGATTGCTGCGAGTGCGGCGACAGTTGTTTTGTTAGCGAGCAAAAAAGAAAATCGTTATGCAACTAAAAATGCAAGATTATTAATTCATCAGCCTTCTACGGGTACACAAGGAACTGCTTCTGACATTGAAATTCAAGCAAAAGCGATTCGTGAATTAAGAAAAGTGGGTAGCCAATTAATTGCTGACCAGACAGGTAAGACATTTGATCAAGTTGAAAAAGATATTCATCGTGATTATTGGATGAATGCAGAAGAAGCAAAAACTTATGGTCTTGTAAGTAAATTAGTGGATTCAATAGGTGAGTTGGTTAAGTATTAATCTTCACTGTAACGAAATGCTATAGCATGTCTAGATTGGCTTCAAAAATCTTCATGCTATAAAATTTCATGTTTACACAATTTATTGAAAGTAGAAACGATTGGAAGTTAGGTTGTTTCTGCTAGATTACTGTAGACACTATATAGTTTTTTCCAGATTGATTGTAAATGTTTTTGATGAGCTCTTTTTTATGCAGGCTATTGTTAGATGAATGATAAATTTGACGAAGAGTTAAAGGATATAGATCATTCGCAACTAAGAAAACATGTTCGTTATAATATTAAAACGGAATGTCGCATTTTTAATATAGAGAATAAAACTCAAGTTGATACCTATTTAACTACCATTAGTGTTGGTGGTGTTTCTTTTCTTTACCCTGAAATAATCGCAAAAGGAACTATCCTGAGAATTGAATTCGATATGCCTAATGGTTCAAAGGTAAATCGTTTTGTTGAAATAAAAAGATTTGATGTTGATGTGAAAACTTTACAGCTTGGAAATGGACAAACTTGTATAGGGTTTGAACATGGAAGTAAATTCGTGATCATTCAAAAACCGAATACTGATGAATCGGAAACCCCAAAAACAGTTACACCTTCGATACAAGAAGAAGTGTTTAAAAATTGTTTTTATCATATTGAGTTTTTTCGCCCTAATTCAACTGCATTACGACATGGTTATATCAATCGAATAGGTGACAAACATATTTATTTTCATACTTTGACGGAAATGCAGCCAGGCGAAAAATTAAATGGAAATATTGTGCTTAATGATGGGGATCAAAAAGAAGAGAAAAGGGCTACAATTGAAATCATTGAAAGCGTAAAGGAAAGTAAACTTTATTTATCGAAAGGTATTTTTTTAAATTGAAAATAGGTATCGTTTGTTATCCCACTTATGGTGGTAGTGGTGTAGTAGCTTCTGAACTTGGCATTGCAATGGCAGAACGCGGGCATGAAGTGCATGTGTTTTCTTATCAAATGCCGTTTCGATTACAGTTTAAAAGTACTAAAATTACTTTCCATAAAGTTGCCATTAGCGATTATCCCTTATTCAAATACCCGCCCTATACTGAAAGTTTGGCAAATGAATTGGCAGAAAAAATTGTAGAATTTGATTTAGATATTATTCACAATCATTATGCGATACCACACGGTACAAGTGCATTTTTAGCTAAAAACATGTTGCGTGATCATAAGGTTAAAATTATCACTACCTTACACGGTACAGACATTACATTAGTTGGTAAGGAAAAATCATTTTTTAGAATTACTAAGTTTATAATTGAATCTACCGATGGGTTAACATCTGTTTCAGAATGGCTAAAAAATGAAACCTACGCTAATTTTAATATTAAAAAAGAAATAGAGGTTATTCCAAATTTTATTGATCAGGAAGAATATAAAGAAGTGAGTTTAAAAAATTTCCCTGATTGTAAAAAAATACCTGTTTTGTGTCACATTTCTAATTTACGACCGGTTAAACGGCCATTGGATGTAATAAGAGCCTTTCATTTAACTTTACAAAAAATCGATTGTAAATTAATGCTAGTTGGGGAAGGCCCTGGTCTTGATGAAGTGGTAGCTCTAGCGAAAGAACTTAAAATATTAGAAAAAATTACATTTAAAGGAAATCACGCTGATATTTTGGAAGTATTGCCATGTGCCGATATTATGTTATTACCGAGTGATAAAGAAAGTTTTGGTTTAGTCGCACTCGAAGCTATGGGGTGCGGTATACCTGTAGTAGGGTATCGTGCAGGGGGGTTACCGGAGGTTGTCAAACATGGGGTAACAGGTTATCTTGCAGAGTTTGGCGATGTACAAGGCATGGCAAATCACATTATTTCATTGTTAAATAACCCTGATCAACTTAAAAGTTTTCGTTTGAAATCCAAAGAAATTGCATTTCGAGATTTTGAAATGAATAAAGTTGTTGGGCAATACGAAGAATTTTATAAAAGAGTCATTAAATCATCGGTTTGGGCTTAATTTTAAGCATTAAACCCTGGAATCCTTTTTAATTTTTCATACAAAGTTGAGCGTGTAATCCCTAAGATTTTAGCAGCTTCTGCTTTATTGTTGTTTGTCATTTTTAAAATTAAAATGATATGTTTTGCTTCTAGTTCTTCTAATGTAATGGCCTCGACTTTTATTGGAACTACTACTTCGGTGCTGATTCTTTTTTTGATCCATTTTCTTACATCATTACCATCTATCTCTTCCGTTTCTGATAGTGTATAAACCTTAATTAAAAAATTCTTTAATTCTCTAATGTTACCTGGCCAATCATACTCCATAATTTCGCGCATACCAAATGCTGTAATGGTTCTATTGGTAGAAAATTCTTCTGATAAATTTTTACTAAAATAGTCTACTAATAATGGGATATCATCTTTTCGGTCTTTTAATGAGGGAAGTTTGATTTCAACTACTTGAAGCCGGTAGAACAAATCTTCTCTAAATTTACCTTCCGCAATCAAAGATTTGAGGTCTTTGTTGGTAGCGCAAATGATACGAGCATTTGTTTGGATTTGATCAGTTCCACCAACAGGTCGAATAGTACCAGTTTCTATGGCTCTTAGTAATTTTGGTTGAAATTCTATAGGCATTTCGCCAAGTTCATCTAGAAAAATGGTTCCACCATGTGCTTGTTCAAAAAAGCCAGATTTGTTTTCATAGGCATTTGTAAATGCTCCTTTGACATGCCCAAAAAATTCACTTTCAAATAGTGAAGCATTTATGGAGGCGCAATTTACAACGATCATTGGTTTATTCACATCGCCTTCAAATTTTCGGTGAATTGCATTAGCTACTACTTCTTTACCACAACCACTTGCCCCAGTAATTAAAATATTCGCAGATGATGCACCGACGATATTTACCAAGTCTCTAATTTTTTTAATTTGTGGGTTGTTACCAATAATTTCATGGGTGCGTTTTTGGTAAATCGTTTGTGTCGGGTTGTTTCTAAGCGATATTCGATTAAGACAAATTTCTTCTAATAAATAAAGAACAGCGGTTAATGATTCTATTTCATCGGTAGTAAAACCTGTTGTTCTCTGGAAGCAACAAAAACCGCGTTTTTTACGAAAAGGTATTTGCAGTGTACCAGTCGTTTCATGAAATAAAATTTCATTGGTTTCGTAGGCCAATGGATTGGAGGATTGATTTTGACTTGATGACGAGTATTCATGACCCATAAAAGAAAGAGAAATGCGCTCGGTCGTTAATATTACAGTGGACACCTTGATAAATTCTAACAAGATTGGTTTCAGCTCATTTAAATTTGAAATACTAAAAGCTAATGATGAGAAAAGTGGGTAAATGGAGGAATTTTGGATACCTATCGTAGTAAGCGCCCCAACGGATTGGCTACGACTTACAAAACTATCTGTTGGAATATGCGTGAGAGACATACCAACTGGGTCATTTGCCATCCCATCGCTAGTAGATTTATCATAAACAAACAGACATTTTTGAGTACCTACCGTAAATTGATCGCCCCAATTTAACACCGTTCGGTCAATTTTGCTGTTATTTAAATAAGTGCCGTTGCCACTTTCTAAATCCATTAAGTGGACATTTTCTTTTGAAATTACGATTACACAGTGTTCTCTAGAGATTTTTTTATCATCTGGTATTGAAACTTGACAATTAGGAGACCTTCCTAGTAAATTCGTACCGAAGCAAAGCGGATAAAGTTTGGAGTTTTTAGTAGTATTTTCTATAATTAACCGAGGATTTGTAAACATAAACCGTTATACCAATTTAAATTTCCATTTTTGTATTATAGGGTTAATGGCAGAAATAGAAGACAAAGTTATTCTAGAGAGGCTAAGGAAGGGTAAAATTCTAGAAGAAAACATTATAAATGATGTTTTCCGGGTCTATCTACAGCTAAAAAACACAGGCGATAGCATAAAGTTATTAGATGTATTTATCAATAAAGGTTATCTAACCCCGATTCAAATTCAGCAATTATTTAGTCAAAATACAACAAAATCTTTTCAAAAGATTGGCAGTTACCAAATTCTAAAAAAGCTAGGCGTAGGCGGGATGGGCAGTGTATTTTTAGCCCAGAAAGAAAATGAGTCTTCTTTAGTGGCTTTAAAACTTTTACCGCGTTCATCAAATCAAAATGAAAATGTTGTATCAAGGTTTGAACGCGAGTTTAGAGCTTTGCAGCAATTAAATCATCCAGCTATTGTGGGTGGAATTGAAAAAGGATGTTCAGGCGGGTATCATTATTATGTGATGGAGTATTTTGAAGGTCAAACTTTAAAATCATTTGTTGAAAAAAATAAGCCTGTAGATTTTAATAAAGCAGTCCAGTTGATTCGATCTGTTGCTATTGGTTTGCAATATGCCTCTAGCCAAGGCATGATACATCGAGATATCAAGCCAGACAATATTATTTTAACAGATAGTGGTCAAATTAAAATTATAGATTTTGGTTTAGTGAAAATTGAAAATGAAAATGTTATGAATTTAACAAGAACTCAAACAGCAATGGGCACGCCATATTTTATAAGTTGTGAACAAGCCAAAAATGCCAAAGATGCGGATTTGCGTTCTGACATATATTCTTTAGGTGCTACGCTATTTTATTTAATTACAGCAGAATACCCTGTGAAAGGGGCAACAGCTTACGAGGTTTTGTCGGCTTTAATTTCAGGTCAAATTTTAAAGCCAATTGATGTGAATGTTAACATACCAAATGATTTGAATACTTTAATCTTAAATATGATGGCTCAAAAAATGGAGGAAAGATACCAGGATTATGAATCTCTCATTGAAGATATAGATTTGTATTTAAATGGCGGCAAACTAAAGCCCGTAACTTTAAAAGATAAAATTAAAACAAAAAAAAAATTGCAAACAAAACTACTGGCAATTATTGGTATTTTTTTATTAATTCTAGTGTTTGTTTTATATGGGTGGTTTGGTCATAAGCCTTCAACAGATGGCTCCACTGATTTGCATAACTCAAAATCTGTAAATAGTTTAGAAGTAGAATCTGATGAAATAAATGATGGAAACAAAGAAATCATTAAATACAGAATTGTAAATTCATTTGATAGAGAATTTAAACGCAGGGAAAGTATGGATGAATTCAAAGAACTGAATAATCGGTTAGATGATATTCTGTTTTGGCTATCAGACCATCATATTGATATGTCGGGTACTGCCGAAGAAATCTTGTTGACTAGGGCCTTTACTTTACTTGCTTTTTGCGGTGCTGGGTATGATTTCTATCAAGGTGAAGATTTAATAATGATGGAAGATTATTTGCACCACATAATTGATTCTCAAATTGCACCAGGTAAATGGAGCTCAAAATTATGGGTAAATGTAATTTGTACCAACACAATAATTGAATCTTTTGCAATGTATGGTTCTGATAATGAAAACTTGTCAAAATTATCGATTGATGCTTTAAATCAATTAGAAAGTCAGTCTAAAGAATTTGAGTTTTTGCCTGTTGAAGAGAATATATTAGGTTCTCACTTATACATTACGGCTTTTACATTTTCGCGTATCGCTGGTTTACCTAAAATGAATCACTTAAAAGAAAATCAGGTTATAAAGATTCGTGAAGCCATGGTTAAACGCTCATTAAAGTTGATTTCTTACGATACTAATAAATCGATACTAGATAAGTTGGATGTTGAAGCCGTATCTCAGGTAATAGGTAAATTGCGTGACAATGATGTGTTTTTAAATTTATTAGAAAACAAAAAGATTGCTCCCAAAAGTTGTCGGGAAGCTTATTTTTATATTTTGTTTTATGGAATATCCAATGATAAAAAAGAATCTCGTTGGTTTTTAGATAGCGCTGCTGAATATTTGATTTCGCAGAACGAATTTAAAAATGAAATTAGTAAATTTAAAGAAAAGAATGGCGCCATCATTACAAATGCTGTCGCAGCACTTGCGATTGAAAATATTTATAGAATTCCTAGAGAAGCAATTTTATTTAGAAAAGATACAAAGCGTGAAGTCAAAAGACGCAATACTTTAGAAAGAATTAGACCTTAAATTTACCTAATTAAATAATGCGGGTTGATAACTTTTTCTTTTAATTCGCCTGTTAAGACAACCTCGTAGTCAGCGCTAACTTCATATTGTTCAGAATTAGATGATTCTGTAGAAGAAATTTGTTTTATGTTTACGATAAATTTTTTGTCTTTGAGAAAAAAATAAATCTTTGACCCAATTATCAGTTTTGTTCTAGTTGAAAATTTGACTTTAGAAGTGGTTAATTCTAACAATACTCCAGCTTGTGGGGTATCAGCACCATGTCTAAAATATCGAAACAAACATTTAAAGTTGTCTTTTTTTGCTTCAATTTTAGTTTCGCTCTTTGTTTCAGCTTTGGTGAATACAGGTATTTTATTCAAAACCATATTGGCAGTAAGAAAAGAGGAAAACCCACAGTGTCTACAGACAAATCTTTGATTTAAGTTTGACCGTATGAAAGCGAACGATTTTCTACATCCGAAACACACCGCTTCTAGCTTTGCTTGATCAAGAACTTCCGTTGCCATGGTGTTTTCCTCTTTTATAAACTTATTAATTGGTTCGGAATCTAAATTTCGAAACTTTAGAGCCTTTTAAGAAAAATGATAATTTACCCTAAATTGATAGTGGAGAATAAACCTCGAACTTATAGCTAGGCTAGTATTTTATTTTTAAATTAAAGCCTTATAGAGTCGTAGATTGAATAATCAAACCCTGTAAATGAGTGTTTAGAAAATAATAAAATAAAAAGGCATATAGAAGAAGAGTTATTAACACAAATATATTGATTGTTGTAGTGATATTTTTTGAAGGAATCTTTTCTTTTAGAGCCACGGCAAAAATGAAAAGTGCCCCTAAAATTAGAATTATCGAATTTTGATTTACTATAAAAGATTGCAAAAAGGAATCTGATGCAAGCTTTGAATTACTAATGATTTCCTTGTAATGGGTGAATATGAAATAGGTTAACAAGCTGAATACGGATAATAATAAAATATTGATAGCCGTTAAAATTACACTTAATTTATGTTTCATAGTTTTTCATTGATGTGCCTAAAAAAAGAAAAGTTACCATGATTACTCAAAAATTAAATGAAAAAGCACAAAGTCGTAATTAATGACCTAGATTTATTGTACTAAATAGACAAAATCGATAATGATCTACACCGATTTAAAAAACTATTCAAATTCACTAAACATATTTCGTAATTGAGCTATATTCATTCTTAAAATTTGCTAAAATGGAGTTTGAAATCTTTTCCTTGGGGGTGCCTATGATTCCGAATTTAGAGTTTTTAGGGATAAAACCAGCTTCTATTTTTTACAATTTAAGTTATGACCAGATATACCAACTAGAAAAAACTAACAGTAAACTGATTGATACCGCCAGTGGTGCCTTGGCAGTTGATACAGGTAAATTTACGGGGCGTTCCCCAAAAGATAAATTTTTTGTAGAAGAAGAAAGTTCAAAAAATAATATTTGGTGGGGCAATGTAAACGCAGCTGTTAAAGAATCCGTTTTTGAGAAATTGCTTGAAAAAGCTGTGCAACAATTCAACAAAAAAGATTTATTTATAACAGATGGGTATTGTGGTGCCAATATCAATTCACAGATGAAGATTCGAATCATTACAGAGCATGTTTGGCAGGCTCACTTTTGCAAAAATATGTTTATTCGTCCGAAAACTCAAGAATTAAATTTATTTTTACCAGATTTTACTGTGCTAAATGCAAGTGATTGTTCTGATGAAAATTGGCAAAGTCATGGTCTAAATTCGCCCGTTTTTATTATTTTTCATTTAGCAAAAAAACTAGCGATTATCGGTGGTACTTCTTATACAGGCGAAATGAAAAAAGGCATATTTTCAATTATGAATTATTTTCTGCCTTTAAAAAATATACTTTCCATGCATTGTTCTGCGAATCAAGATAACCAAGGGAATACGGCCTTATTCTTTGGGTTATCTGGTACTGGCAAAACAACTCTTTCCGCTGACCCGCAAAGATTTTTAATTGGTGATGACGAACATGGTTGGAACGATGAAGGGGTTTTTAATTTGGAAGGTGGGTGTTATGCCAAAACCATAAATCTTAGCCCACAAAATGAGCCAGACATTTTCAAAGCAATTCGAAGAAATGCTTTGCTAGAAAATGTAGTCGTTAACCCAACTACAAAAGAAGTCGATTATAATGATATTTCGAAAACCGAAAATACACGCGTGAGTTACCCAATAGAGCACATTGATAAAATTGTTAGGCCTGTTAGTAAAGGGGCTCACCCTAAAAAAATTATTTTTTTAACTTGCGATGCTTTTGGGGTTTTTCCTGCAGTTTCCAAGTTAAACATTGGTCAAGCGATGTATTATTATTTATCAGGTTATACTGCAAAAATTGCTGGTACGGAAAGAGGCATAAAAGAACCAAGCGCTACTTTTTCACCTTGTTTTGGTGGGCCATTTTTAACTTTGCATCCAACAGTATATGCAAAACTTTTGGGCGAAAAACTTGAAAAACACAAAGTAGATGTTTATTTGGTGAATACAGGTTGGGTTGGCGGTGCTTATGGTATTGGCAATCGCATGAATCTACCCGATACTCGCATCATAATTCAGGCTATTCTGGATGGAAACATTGAAAAATCACCAACTGAGCTTGAACCTGTGTTTAATCTTAATGTGCCATATCAAATCAATGGGGTAAATCGTAAAAGTCTTATTCCATGGGAAGCTTGGAGTTCTAAAGCAGATTATGAAGCAACTTGTAAAAAAGTTGCCACAATGTTTATTAAAAACTTTGAGCAATTTAAAAATGAAACATCAAAAAAAGATTTTTCCGAATTTGGGCCGACGATTCGTTCATAGAAAAAGAATTATTCTGCCTTTTTGGGTGTAATCGGAAATATCGGTTCATTTTTTACTTCGATTTTATTCGCTAATTCAAAACATTTTTTCATTTCTTCCTGAGCATTTGTTATTTCAATGTTTCCGAAAATGGAAACAAGTCGATGATCTACATTAAAATTTCTTCTTAGTTCATTGACAATATCTTCTTTGGTTAATGTCTCTAAAATTTTTTTCTCTACCTCAAAGAATTGATTTCCATCTTGCAAGGGTAATTTTTTATTGATGGAAGTTGTAATTTGTTCCATAAAGGAGTTGCTGTCAGTAGATTTGGCTTTGATAAAATTATTGTGCAAATAGATTAAGTAGTCGCTTTTATATTCATTAAATTCTGTATCTGAAAAGCCAAATTGAAGAGTTTTTCGTAGTTCATTTTCGATAAATGTTAATAATTCTTTCCAGTTATCTGTTTTGGTGGTAATCCATATATTACCAAAATCTATATTTCCAATTAGACTGGCAATAGTGATTCTGCACATATTGAAAGGCAAGTCTTTTTGACCAAATTTTTCAGCACTTCTTTTATTTAATAAATATCTAGCCGCTGCTGAAGCAAGTTGTTTTTTGCGTAATTTTGTATAATCGAGGTCATTTGATTGATTAAATAAAATTGTTCTGATTTCAATTTTCATTTCCTTTGCGTTCTGATCATAATAATAATTGAATTTAATACCATTGTGTTTAACTTCATTGATGATGGGGTTATTTTTAATGATTGCTCTCGATTTGAAATCAACAAACGCTTTTTTGATATTACTCAACCATTCTTGACTATTAATATCCCCTGTGACAATTAATGTAACTCTTTCTGGTTGATACCAAGTATTATAATAATCTATAAAATCTTCTTTTGAAAATTTCTGAATGATTTCTTCTTTGCCTGCCGTAAAACGATTTGCTAACAAAGTATTAGGAAATACAAATTGAAAAGTTTCGTAAATCACTTTATATTCTGGGGTAATTCTGGTGGCTCTTTCTTTGATTGTAATTGGTTTTAGGGCTTCAATATCTTCCGTTTTAAATTGTATATTTGTTGCAAACTCTGCTAATATCTCGAGGGTTTCTTGTCTTAAGCTTTCGTCTTTTAAAGTGAAACTATAAGTGGTCTTGTCAATATCCACAAATTTATTTATTTTAGTTTCTGCAGTATTTGTTTTACTAACAAAATCACTTATGGCTGTTTTGTTAAATTTTTTCGTTCCATTAAAGGCCATTAGGGCAATAAATTCGGCTATGCCTTGTTGATTGTCGCTTTCATTTAAGGAGCCAGCATCAATATAAAGTTTAACCAATACTTTTTTCTCAGGTACCTGGCAGGGTAAAAAAATTACACGCATTCCATTCTCTAGAACTTCAAATTGGGCGCGTGGGTGTGGTTTAATTTGGTAAAGTTCGTGGGGGAATTTATTGTTGCTTCCTTTTTGATTTTCATTGGAAAATAAAACGGAACAACTAATACTGATTAATAATAAGCAAGTAAGAAATAATCGAGACATTTTTAAACCTTTATTGAATTTAGAGTGGGGGTGCCTGCTAGAATTAATTGCGCTAACAGGCATTAGGATAATTATTTTACATCTTTCGTTTCAGATTCTTGTTTTACATTTACAACATCACTAACTGATTTTAATACAAATACGGATCGATTCTCTAACAATAGATATTTCTTAGCTGTTTCCGTTAGTTGCTGACTTGTAATTTTCTCATAACCTTTTAAAAGAGTTTCAGCAATTTTTAAGTTTTCTGGTTCGGCAGTTGAATCGCTTAAAACGCGATCTAGCCAATAGCCGTTAGAAGTTAAATAGGTCTTAATTTGAGTTAACAATGGGCCTCTAATTAATTCTAGTTCTTCATTTGAAACACCCGATTCGAAAGTCTCTTTAATAATAGAGTCATATGCATTTTTTGTTGCTTCGATGTTGTGTATATCTACATCAGCGGTCATTTGTAAATAGCAAGAATTTTTGTAATCTTTATTTGTGTTATGACCTAAACCTGGCGAATAGGAAATAGCAAGCTTTTCACGAATTATTTTGCGCACCTTTTCGCTTAAAACTCTTGAAAGTAAATTGATTTTTCTGATTTCATCAATTTCTCTAAAATCTGTAGTAGGTATTGACATAAAAACGAAGGCTTTTTTGATGGTAGTTTTAAATTCTTCTTCAGCTGTAAATTTGGTTTCAGGGTATAGTTTGATTTTTTGAGGAGGTGTGATTTTTTCTCTTTCTGGTAAACTACCAAAATATGTGGCGACTAAATCGATTACGGTTTTTTCATCGATATCACCAACTATATTTATTTCAATCGGTGCATTTTTGAATTGAGTCGTTAACCATTCTTTTATTTCGCTAAACGGAACACTTTCAAGCAAACTTCTTTCGGGTAACATAATGGCATTATTTTTATTTGTAACATATTTAAAAAGTGAATTTCTAAAATAATCTTGAATATTGGAAGCTAGTGAATTGTATCTTTTTTCGATATTTTTCTTTATTGCTTCATTTGCTTCGTCTCGAAAACCAGGGTAAAGCAAAAAGGCTCGGCAAAGTTGAAGGTTAGTTTCAAAATCACTAGGAGTCGTATTAGATTGTAAGAGAAAACAGTTAGCGCCAACAGAAAATTGAGCAGAAACATTTTTGCCAGTTAAAGCTTTTTTAAGCTCGGTTTTTGAAAGTTTTGTTAAACCTCCTTCGTTAATAGCAATCGCCGCTAAATGCGATAAATGTTCTTTGCCTTGAGGTAATGAAGCAATACCACGACCAAACCCTATATTAAAGTTGATTTCATTTTTACTGAAATTGGTCTTTTTAAAATTAACCACCACATTATTTTCAAAGGTAACTCTTTTGAATTCTAATTCTTTGAATTCTTCTTGTTTGGCAATTTTGCCTGATATTTCAGGTTTGTTTTCAAAAGGGAAAGAAACTAACAACTCATCACTTGGTTTAGAAACTTCAAGTAGTGAAGCCTCGTTTAAGACTTTTTTGATTGCGCTTTCAGCATTTTCTAATTCTAGATTTCCGCTTACTGTTACTAGTCGATGGTCTTCTAACCAATATTTTTTGAACTCTTTTAACACTTCTTCTTTCGTAAGTTGATCTACAATTGGTTTTACTAGTTCCTTTGTTTGTATGGCATCTAAGAAGGGTGATTTTGAAGCAAGCGATCTTAATATTTGACTCATATAAGTACTGCTGTTTATGGTTGCCATAGAGCTAATAGCTTTGTCTAGTCGGTTGTTGTAGTCTTTTTTGTATAACGATATTTCTTGATCGGTGAAACCAAACTCTAATGCTTTTCTAAGTTCGTTTTCTGCAAATATTAAAGATTCCTTCCAGTTTTCCGGTTTGCATGAGACATCAATAGACCCACGGTTCACTTCTTCTAACCAAGTATATGTTCGAAATATTGCGCCAGTAAAAGGGCTATTCTTCTGATTTACTTTTTCTCGTAATCTTTCATTCAATATATGAATTGCAGCATTTTCTGTAATCTGAATTTTTGTTTTTTCTTTAAAATTTAAAGGTTGAGCTTTTTTGACGGAAACGGTATTTATTCCGATATTCGTTTCAGTTGCTTCTTTTTCAAAATAATAGTTAATTTTGAGGCCTTTGTGTGTTACTTCTGATAAACTATAACCCTTAACGGGTGCACTTTTCGCTTTGAAGTTTTTAAATGCTTTTTCAATTAATTTATGCCATGGTTTTGTTTCAATATCCCCAACAACAATCAAAACCATATTTTCTGGTCTGTACCAATTATTATAATATTCTAAAAGATCCTCGCGTTTTGCATTATTAATTGTTTCATCTATTCCAATCGGCATTCTTTTCGGAATCAAATTATCAGGTAATAAAAACTCAATATTGTGTTTCCAAATACGAGAATCAATTGTGTCGCGCGCTCTTTTTTCACTTAAAATTATACCTCTTTCTTTTTCCACCTCTTCAGCGGTAATTAACATATTCATTGCGTAATCTGCAATTATCTTAATGGCATCCTCTTTATGGCTAGAATCAGGGAGATTTAACTTATAAACAGTTTCATCAAAGCTTGTGTGAGCATTCGTATCGCCACCAAAACTCATGCCGATTTTTTTAAAAAAATCAATTATGGTTTCACCAGGGAAGTTTTTTGTGCCGTTAAACGCCATATGCTCCAAATAGTGAGCTAAACCTTGTTGTTTATCCGTTTCATTCAAGGAACCAGAACTTACATACAAATAAACCATTACTCTTTTTTCAGGAGTTTTATTTGGCAGCAAAACATATTTGAAACCATTTTTAAATGTTTCAAACTCTGCTTTTGGGTGAGGCTTCATCTTTTCGATTTCATGGCCAAACTTTACTTTTTCTTCTTTAATTGTTTCTTTTGATTGAATGGTTAAAAAGCAACTAAGTAATAATAGAATGATGGATGTGTTTATTTTTAACATTTAGCCTCTAAATCGTTATTGTTAATTTATGATTGTTTGTTTAAATCTTTGAAACCTTTGATGATTGCTGTAAATTCATCACGAATAATGTCTAGTTGCTTGTTCATATCCGCTTCCGGTAAATTTAAGCATTTAAAAATTTCTCGTTTGTAATGATCCTCAAATGAATCTTGGGTTGTATTTTTTAAATGAAAAAAGCTATTTAAGGCATTATTATTCGCGTGATTATCAATAATTCTTTTTAATTGGTTTGCTTTGAAAATAGCATTATTGATTTCTTGGGAATCCTTTTTTAAGACTTCTGTTTGTTGCAACATTTCTTTTAAGAATTGTATCGATGCCTCTGTTTTGTCAATTTTGATAGAAGTGGGCTTTTTAAACAAATTGCCAGTTTGAAGGTAAAGTAGGTTTTTCAATAAGCCAATATAACTCGATTTTTGAACATCACCTCTAAATGAACCAAGAATTCTCAATATTTGAGCCGTTAATGAAATTTGTTCATAAACTTTGAAAACAGCTGTCGGTATAGATTTTTCCTTTTCAATATATTTTTCTAAAGTCTTTTGAGTCTTTAATTCTGGTTTGAGTAAATCGTCAATAGTCAATTGAGTTGCTATACTCTGACGATAAACTTCTTTGACCATTTCATCAAGCGTCATTTTGCCACCATCAATTTTTCTTAAATACTGAAAGCTACCAACAACATCTGGGGTTTCAGCATGATTGTGTTTTAATACTGCAATATTTCGTTTTAATAAATTGGTTAAACGACAAACAAAAGATCGAAATGTTGCATTTTCTGCTTCCTCAGCTGTATCGTAAACATCAATAAAAAGGGAAGTTTTAATAAGTCTTAAACCTTCGAACATGCAAACATTTTTACCATCGATGGTAATAACATTGATAGGTTGTGCTTCTTTTTGTGTAAAGTTTTTGTAGCCTTTATTTTCAAAAAGTTTTGGATATTGATCGCGAATTTTTTCTTTCGAAATTTCGATTTTTTTTTCAACACAGGCTTTGTATAAAACATCCAACTGACGAGAACTTTGAATAAATTCCCCTTTTTTAGTGGTTGTAACAATATTTATAAATCTTAAAAATGGTGAAAATTCAAAAACTGAATTGTAAAAGTCTGCCTTTACTGTATAACCGATAGATTCCGCGACTTCACTAAACAGACTTACTAGATTACCTTCATAGTTTGTGTGTTGCTCTAAAATTTTAGGGATTATTTGTTCCGTCTGAATCGCTGTCCCATGAGTTTCATTGAAAGTTCTTAAAATTAAAATAAATTTTTGTAAATACCAATTCTCGATAGCAGATTTTATTTCATTCGTAGGTATCGATAAAAAGGTTTCTATTTCAAATAAAATTTCATGTAAATCAGAATTTTCTTGATAGTGAATTTCAAACGATTTTTGACCTATATCCAAATAATCTTTTGGTAACGGAATTTCTTGCTCGACCGGCGCTACAACTGTAGCTGCAGGAAGTGGAGTTTGAGTTAAAGAGACATTCGGTGGAAAATTAACAAATTCTTGTACCATTAATGATGTTCCTTGGGAGGTTTATTTAGGGCCAAAAAAGCCGTGGAATTCTAACAATATCATTATTTTGTTCAAACTTACTTTTTATTTGAATTAACTTTGTAAAATGCCAAGAAGAAACAACGAATATTTTGCTCATTTCATAGTCATTTTTAGGGGAATCAATGCAGATCGAGTTCACAAACCCAAAACTTATGCGTAAATCCTCAAAATTAGAGAAATTTCCGGCACATGAGTTACCAGAAATTGCAATAATTGGCAAGTCTAATGTTGGCAAGTCTTCCTTTATTAACCACTTTCTTAAAAGCCCCAATTTGGCTTTAACCAGTAGTACACCTGGTAGAACTCAGGAATTTTTCTTTTACAATGTTCATGATAAGGCTGTTTTTGTGGATTTACCAGGGTACGGGTATGCTTCTGTTTCCAAAACCCTTAAAAAGGACTGGGCTAATACAATGAAGAATTATTTGCGTACCAGAGAACCATTGAAACTCGTTTTGTTTTTACAAGACATCCGTAGAAAACCGGATAAAAACGACTTGGAAATGTTTGATATCATAATGGAAAAAGAACTGCCCATGATATTGCTTTTTACAAAAGTAGATAAGATAAGCTCAAATGAAAGACAAAAAAGTAAAAAGGAAATTATCGAGCTATTGGATCTATCTTCTTGTATGTCAGTAATGTATTCATCTCACGATAATATTGGTAGACCTGAACTTGCAAAAATGATTAATTTAGCGTTTTCATAAATATTGCATTAAAAATTAAAAATCATGGATTGGGTATTTTTAAAAAAATAGTTTTCCATAATTCTGGTGAAATATTTTCAGGTCTTGCATCTAAAGAGATATTTAGTTCGGTTAAAATTTTTTCAGGTTGATTAAAATAAAGTTTCATTTGTTGGGTAACTTTTTTGCGTCGATGCAGAAACATTTCTTTGACAAATTTGCTGAAATTAACAAACGAAAATTCGCTTTTGCTATCATTTTTATTAATGAAAACAATTGCTGAAGTAACATTTGGCTGCGGCCAAAAGGCCTGATGAGGCACTTTCTTAATAATACTGCTTCGCCCCCAAACACCTAAAATAACAGATAGAATACCATAGGTTTTTTCATTGGCGGTGCTACAAATTTTATCTGCAATTTCTTCTTGAATTAAAACTGTAAAACTTTCTAGGTTTTCAACGGAAGATAATAATGTTATTAAAAATGGGGTGATAATCGCATAAGGCAAATTAGCAATGCATTTAACCTTTAACCCATCATACTGCTTTAATTTTTCTAAAACAATAGGGTGAATTTCGCTTTTTTTTGACATTACATCCGTATGTAATAATGTCCAGTTATTATGTAGACCAATTAGATCATTTGCCATTACTACTAGTTTGTCATCGATTTCAACACTAACCACTGGACGGCCAGTTGCAATTAAGGCCCGCGTCAAAATTCCGCCACCAGGGCCAATTTCTAATAAAATGTCATCTTCCGTAATTTTACTAACATCCAGCATAATTTTTATGTAGTTTTTATCTACTAAAAAATTCTGCCCAAACTGCTTTTTAGGGTGAAAGTTATTTTCTAAAAAATATTGGCGTAGCTGGGAGATATTATCAAAGTTTTTGTCAGTCATTCAAATTTCTAAGTAGTGTGTTTATAAAATTTTGTGATTATCCAAATTTTTGCAATTATGGTATTTATAAATTTTGGCGTAACGAGTTCATTATTTCAAGTAATAACAATGCAATAAGGTTTTTCATCGTTTTCAGCTCTAAAGGAATAAAAATGTACTTTATGCCAAATGTGCCGAAACAGTTTAATGCCTTTTAAAATAATCTGTCGTTTTGATCTTTTTTAAAATTTTTCTCAACAATCCTTTATGTAAATTGCTTTTTGATACATTTTGAACATTTTTTATAGACTTATTTTATGATTTTCATTCATTTTGTAGACTCATGGTATAATACAATTTCAAAGAAATTCGCAGTTTTCAAATAGTTAATTATGGTGTGTTATGGCAGTTTTTACAGGTATAGATGAAGCAGGTCTTGGGCCCGTATTGGGGCCACTATGTTATGGCTTAGTTTCTTTTATTATTCCTGATGATGAAGTAGATGTTTGGCGCGTAACACTTAAAAAGATTATAAAAGAAGAAGAACTATTCTTGGATGATAGTAAAAAAATTTTTCAAGGTTCTGATAAATTCGAGAAACTTGAAAAAGCAATCACAGATGTATTTGGTTTTTATACTAGTGAAAAAGAGCGTTTGCAAGTTCAAAATATTTATTTAAATACTGCCCTCAATAAAAAGGGAAATTGGAATTTTTACCCATTGTATAAGTCTGTATTAAATTCATTTTTCCCACCCAAAGTAAAAACACTTTTAGCAAAGCACCCTGGTTGGAAGGTCAAATTGGCTGTTACATCCTGTTTTGAAGGGGAAATGAACGAAGTTTTTGATTCAGGTGTGAACAAAAGCGAGATGGCTCTACTGAAAGTAGGGGCTTTAATTGAATCTGTGCTATCTGTTCATACTTACGAAAGCATTACTTTTTCTATAGATAAACAAGGCGGTAAACAATATTACAATAATTTTATCAACGATATCTTTCCATTTGCACCAGTCGAAATCATTCAAGAAACGCCAGAAGCGAGCGAATATTTTCTATTAAGAAACAATCAAAGCTTAAAGTTTGGCTTTTATAAAAATGGTGATTCGCTGTACGAAGAGATCTCAATGGCTTCGATACTTGCTAAATGGTTAAGGGAAAGTTTTATGATGGCTTTTAATTCCTATTGGTTAGCATATAATAAGGTTTTGCCGACTGCTGGCTACCCGGAAGATGGTAAACGATTTATCAAAGAAATGATGCCCTATTTTGAGAAAAGTGGAATGTCGCTAGATTTAATAATCAGAAACCGATAGGAGGTTAAAATGAAAAAAATTATTTTTATACTTTTTCTGTTTTCGGTGTCGCTATATGCAGAAGATAAAATTAAAATGAAAAGCGGTAGCTTTATGAATGGTGATGTTTATAAAGTTACAGAGAAGGGTATTTTGTTTAAAATGAAAGGCATAGATAAACCCATAGATTTATTATGGGATGTTATCGACGAAGAATGCAAAAATGAATTAATTGCTAAACATGGTTTAGCAAAAGAAGAACCTGTTGAAGCTGAAAAACCAGCTGAGGGACAACCGGGTGATGCTCCACAACCTGGTCAAGATCAAGACAGACCAATGAATGCTAATAATGAAATGACGACTGAAGTAAAAGTTGTTGAATACGCTACTTTGGCACGAGATATTTATGTGAATTATGGGTTGCATTTAAGAAGGTTTGTTAAAGCTGCTATTGAAGGGACAGAATATTCAGTTCAAGATGGCATTCAAATCACGACTTTAGATGGCAAATTATTAAGAGGCGTAAAAGTAAAAGAAACAGATACAGAAATAATTCTCAAATTTAATGAATTGCCTGTTACAGTGTTAAAAGAAAATATTAATACAAATGAGAGAACAGTATTAAAAATGAAAAAAGGAACTCTTGAATATAAGGACCTTCAAAAATATGCCGAAACTACTTTGCACCAAAATTGTTTGCGTCTCGCGGCTTTTGAAAATGGTGTAACTTATGAACAAGCAAGCTATATTTGGAATGTTAGACTTTTTGGCGGGGTAATACCAACGCCAGAAGGAGAAAAAAAGTTTAACCCTTACAAAACCATTCGCTCCATTGAATTAGCTCAGAGCTCTTTCTTGTTTGGTGATGCTAATGCGGCGACTGGCTTGAAGTCCTTCCCTGAATTTTCATGGTGGCGTTCTCAACAATTGTTAGCCAAAGAAAATGTTTTGATGGCCATCAATGTACTTAAAAATTTCCCTAAAAAAGATTGGTCTGATAAACCTTGTTCTGCCTGTAAAGGTCAAGGCGTAATTAAGTCTGTTGAATATGAAAAAAGCGAAGGTAATAAAAAAGTTACTAAAGATAAAGAAAAAGGTGTCGATTCAAAACCAAAAACATGTACAGTCTGTTCAGGTATGAAAAAGTTTTATACCTTGAAATATGAATAATTTTATTTAAAAGAAAGAGAGATGAAATGCATCCTAGCGCTGAAACTTTAAACAAAAACATTCAATCGGTGAACCCAAATATATATGATATGTTGTCATCCTATGGCAAAGAAAGTTATTTTCCTGCACTAGGAATTTTATCGCAAGGTGCGGAAGCAGCTACAAAAGCAAAAAAATATAATGCTACCATTGGTATCGCAACAGAAAATGGAGCCGCGATGCATTTAAAATGCATCAAAGATATGGTGCCAGGGTTATCACCAGCCGAAATTTTTAATTATGCTCCACCAGGGGGTGTGCTAGCGCTAAGAGATGGTTGGGCTGCCAAAATGCGTCAGGAAAACCCAACGCTAGGGTCTTTTCCTGTCAGTAAACCAATTGTAACAAATGCCTTAACTCATGGTTTGGCTTTAATCGGCGATCTGTTTGTTAATAGCGGCGATACAGTTGTGCTACCAACACATTTTTGGGAAAACTATGAACTGTTATATGTGACTAAATATGGTGCAAATTTTTCTTTCTACGATTTGTATAACGATAAAAGAAAATTCAATGTAGATGGTTTTAAAAAGACTTTGATAAATGCTCTAAAGGCAAAAGGGAAAGTCGTTACTGTGCTAAATTTCCCTAATAACCCAACAGGTTATTCTATATATAAGGATGAAGCTCCGTTGATTGCCGCCGCAATCAAAGAAGCCGCACAATATGGCAAAATCGTCGCCGTAGCAGATGATGCTTATTATAGCTTGTTTTTTGATGACAATATGTTAACCGAAAGTATTTTCGGTTATCTTGCTGGCATACACGAAAATGTATTAGCTGTTAAAGTAGATGGTGCAACAAAAGAAGAATTTGTTTGGGGCTTACGAGTTGGCTTTTTAACTTATGGTGTTAAATCAGATGGCAACCCTGCAGCACTTTATACTGCTCTTGAACAAAAGACAATGGGTTGTTTGCGTGCTTCAATTTCAAATGTTTCGAATTTATCTCAAAATTTGGTTTTAAAAGCACTAAGTCATCCTGAATTTAATTCTCAAAAAAATCAAAAACTAGAAACCATGAAAGCTCGTGCGAATGAAACAAGACGCGTTTTAGATTCTAGACCAGAATTTAAAGAATTTTGGGATTATTACCCATTCAATGCCGGCTACTTTATGTGTTTAAAGTTACATTCTTTGAATGCGAATGATCTGCGTTTAAAAGTATTAGATAATTATGGAGTGGGTACCATTGCATTAGGAGCCACCGATTTACGCGTTGCTTTTAGTTGTTTAAATGTTGATCAAATTGCAGATGTATTTGATTTGATTTACAAAGCAGCCAAAGACCTCCAAAATTCGAAGTAATTTGATATATCTATTTTTAAAGTGGTCAATCTCTTAGGATTGACCACTAATTCACTTGTAACAGTAAAAATTCGCGGAAGGTTATTCATGTCGCTTAAATTTTATCAATATCCAAAATGTAGTACTTGTGTAAAAGCGAGTAAGTTTTTAAAAACTAAAAAAGTAAATGTGGAGTCGATTGATATTACGGTTACTCCACCAACTGCCGCTGAATTAAAAAGTATGCTTAAGTTTTATGACAATGATTTACGCAAACTATTTAACACAAGTGGGTTGGCCTATAAAGAAATGAATATGAAAGATAAAATAAACACAATTACTGAAGCCGAAGCAATAAAACTTTTATCCAAAAATGGCAAATTAGTTAAAAGACCATTTTTAATTGGTAATCAAATCGGGCTTGTGGGGTTTAATGAAGAAGCGTGGAAAACAGTTAAATGACTTAAACTTTTTTTTAAGGAGTAGCGATGAAAAATCTATTGTTTTTTGGGGTAATTTTTCTGTTTAGCGTAATTTGTATTAACGCCGAAGAGAAATCCAGGCAATTAGAAGGGTTGTTAGTTGCGAAAGATAAGTCAGGTAAATGGATTGAGTTTATTGCAGATGGTAGCGAAAAAGCAGTGAAGTATATTCCTGATTGGGTTGGTGGCAACCCGAGTGATGGAGGTGGGTTTAAAAAAGAAACGGTGGAAGCAATTAGTAAGATACCAGCACCAAATCGCGTATTATTAAAATGGAAACATGAAGAACATCTAAGAGTAGTTGAAATTAAACTGTTAGAACCTGAAAAGAAGGAAGGCTCAACTGAAGGTGTTGTAACTATCGTAAATGAAAATTGGTTTGAAATCAAAGTTAAAAGTGGTGAAAAAGTTCGAATGGAAAGATTTATGCCACATTGGAAAGGTGGAAACCCAAATGAAGGTGGTGGGCTTGATAAAGATATGTTAAAAGAAATCGCTAAACTAAAAGTAGGGGATGCCGTTACTGTCAAATGGGTCTACGAAGAAAGAAAACGCGTAATAAAAATTACAAAAAGTTAACTCAATTTTTGTCGATTTTTAAATCTTAAACGAATACATTCGCCTTATGATGTAGTTTTGTGGTAACTACTCAGTAAATTTTAGATTCACCAAGTAGGAGACGGGTTTGAAACCCGTCTCCTACTACGCCAATTGAAAAATAAATAAAAACACACTGAGTAGATACTTATTTTTAAAAGCTACTAAAATCCTTACAAATGTTTTCTATTTGAAAATTACTTGCTTTTGTAAAATTTTAATGTTACCATTTAATTGGTTCGGCATCTCTTTCATAAAGCGTAGGGAAACTATTTAGATGAACTTTGAAATTGCCCAACAAAACTTGGCGGATTTTAGCGAAACGGGAGTATCTGCCAAGTTTGATGTTTTTTTCAATGAAACAAAAGATTTAGTATTTCGAGTAGCCTATCATTATATGCGGTGTAATTCTGAAGCCGAAGATATTTTGCAATCCGTTTTTCTTAAAATCTTTACCTACGCTCAAGAAAAACCAAAAGAAATACAAGCAATTAAAAATTTAAAAAGTTGGTTAATTCAAATAGTAGTCAATACCAGCAAGATGTCCATTCGAACCAAGATTAGACAAAGAGAGAGAAATATGAAAAAACAAACAGAAGAAAATACTTTTTCAATTGAGCAAGAAGACCTGTATCGTCAAGTGACTAAATATCTTTCTGACTTACCTGAAAAATATCGTTTGCCTGTTTGTTTACATTATGTTGAGAATATGAGTTATGCCGAAATTTCTACGGTATTAAATGTTGATCAACCAACGGTAAAAGTGCAAGCATCAAGAGGGATAGCAAAATTAAGAGAAATCATGCAAAAAGCGGGGATAGCCATTACACCAACCGCTTTATCTTCTGTTTTAGTTGAATCTAGTTTTCAAAAAGCACCTGCCAATATTTTTTTTAATAAAAATGCTTCTTTAAAAAGTACGCGTTTAGAGCAGGTTCTAGATTACAATATTAAACCAAGTTTTTTTGCAACATTTAAAATAACAATTATATCAATTTTCCTATTTGGTTTTCTGGCAATTTATTTAATGTTCGAATATAAAGATTCCGAGCAATATAAAACTATAAATGACTCCCAAAAAACACTACAATATAATTTCGAAGAAAAGATTCCAAGAGAAGTCTTTCTGTCTCCCAATAATTTGAATATTCAAAAAGGCAAAGGATTAGTTTTTCCTGCTCAAAAGGAAAGCACTATAACATTTCCAAAAGTGTTATTGAGCGAAAAACCAATTTCTGTGAACTGTGAAATATATAGTACATTTCCTGAACCCACAAAAATTGAAAGTTTGTTTGCCAGTGGAATAAAAAAAGTAATATGGCGTAGACCTGCATTTTATAGAGGTAATGATTGGAATCATTATAAAGTTGTGTATATAGCGCCCTATGAAGTCGCATTTATTAAAAATTTGCCTGTAACTATTAAATTTATTCAGCCAGATCCAGATATAAAGGAAGGGAATCAAATTCTAAGTTTTAATTTTGGAAATGCTATTTTGAAAAATGTTACAATACAAACTATGAATCAATCAGAAGTAAACGACTTGCGAGAGTATATTTCTCTAAAAGCCAATACAGTTGACGCTAGTAAAATCGATGTTAATGTTAATGAATTAATTGAATATCACCAAAATGGCGTATTTATCATTCCCATTATAAGCAAATTAAAAAAGCCTATTGAAATCTTCATAAAATTAAAAGCCAAAACTTCTTATTTTGATAACATTCAATTTTACTTTTTAGATGGGAAAGAATCATTGACCATCAAATCCTACGGAAAATTTCCTAAGTCTTATGGTACTAGTAAAGACCTACACTTTTATTTATTTGATGAAATTTGCCTTATTTCTAAAGATAATGAAGCTCCGTCATTAGTTTTTGAGTCTAATTCTTTATCTTTAAATAAAACAGCTGGTTTTGGATTAGATGTAAGTTTAATTGAATCTATTCAAATAATTCCTTTGAGTGAAAGTGAAATATTTAACCAATCACAAAAATTATTTAAAATACCTTCTGGGCAAATTGAATTAAAATTATCAAATCTCAAAAGAAATGATTAAAAATTTTCTATTAGAAATTTTGATCGTTTTTCCATTAATTAGACGATAAAAAAAATCCAAATAATTAATTATTTCTTGTTACCTATTCGAATAAGCGGCATCTGTTAATAAAGATTAAATGAAAGCCAACTTTATTAGGAGTAACAAAATGAAAATCGATTATTCAACTCTATTTGCTCGTAACAAAGGTTATATCAACAATGAAATTCAAATGTTAATTAAAAACACCCCTGTATTAATTGCCGGTTGTGGTATCGGTAGCACCGTTGCAGAAACTCTTGTTCGAATGGGTTGCGAAAACATTACCCTTGTCGATAATGATATTGTTTCTATTCATAATTTAAACAGGCAAGTTTTTCAACAGAGCCATATTGGTAAGAAAAAAGTTGATTCCTTGCAGGCACATTTGCTAAGCATTAACCCCAATGCAAAAGTTCGTGTGGTGAATGCCTATATCAATGACGAGAATGCTGAAGAAATAATTAAAAACAGTAAATTTATTTTTGACACCATAGACTTCTTAGACTTAAATGGTCTTTTAGCCTTGCATGACAATGCTCAAAAATTAAATATTCCTGTCATATCTTCTCTGGCAATAGGTTGGGGATGTGGTAGTTTATACTTTGATCATCAGTCCATGTCTTTTCGAGAATTATTTAATATTCCTAAAAATTCTAATTCCGTTTATTCCTACAAAGAAGTCTTCTCTCAATTTTTGAAAAACATAGCATGTCGATTAGATGAAACAGTATTAATGGTAGTTAGCCAAGCCTTAACCGTAATGGAAGACGGTAAACCCTGCCCTGCAAGCCAAGTTAGCCCTGGCGCTTCTTCCGTAGGGGCTTTAAGTGGTTATTTGTATTTTAATTATTTACGAGGGGAGGTCATGCCAACTGCACCCCATATGATTTATTTGGATTTTAACGATTTAGTTCAAAATAGCCTGTTAAATACTGTTGGAGCTTAATTATGATTCATGTAAATCAATATAGAATTGAAGTAGTTGTCAATCAAGAAAAGCTAAAAGAGGTTGAAAATCTTGTCTATCTTAAATATAAAGAAAAGAAATTTTGCTCCAATCGTTTTGAAGTTCATCATTCTTTAATGAAAAAAAATAAAATCACACTTGGTATTTATGAAGAGGATGAACTTTGTGCAACCTTAACATTAGTTTTTGACTTGCATGAGAAATTACTACCTTCCGAACATTTATATCTCGATGAATTGACTTCCATGCGAAGTCAAGGACACAAAATTGTTGAAATAACAAAACTATCTTCCAAAACTGGAAAAGAAGAAGCGTTGTATTTGCTTTTTATTCTTTCTTTTTTGTTTACCCAAAAAGTTTTGTATACAGATATGGTTGCGATGATTGAACCACGCCATTTATTATATTATAAATCAAAATTTAATTTCACTACGATTGGCCAAGAAAAATTAGATTTTAAAGCAGAAAATGCCAAATCGCTTTTAATTCATTTGGATGTCGTCAACATTGTCAAGTCTATATTATTTTCCAAAAGCAAAAGGGGTTTTAGACTTTTAGAAACTATTATGAACCCCATGTTTATTTTACAACTTAAAGAGTTTGTTATTCAAGCTTTAAATATTTTAGATCTAGAAAATGAACTGGTTTTAACATAATAACTTGGAAAAGGGAAATCAGACAAAAATAGTTTAATATTTGCAAACTACAGAGAAGTGCAAATCCTTCTGGTTGGTATTGGGTGAATTAAGTTAACTTAAAAATTTAAAAACGATTGTTATTTATTTTGAGAATTCTGATAAAATTTGAAATAGAGCATATTGCAAGTTAGAAAAACCAATAATTCGATATAATTTTTTTATCATAAATCTTTTATATTTTATTTTGGTATTTGAGCTATGACTGATTTAGTGTATTTTGATGCCTTTACACGCATTGGGCCGCGTCACAAAAAACATTTGGCGCATGCTTGGAAGCTTGAAGAAGTAGTTTCAGAAATGGAGCACTGTTCCATTTCGGCGGCTTTAGTCGCATCCACTACTTCGGTATCCTATGAACTAAATTTTTCAAACCTTGAATTAAGTGAACGAATAAATTCCTTTCCTCATTTATTTGCCATTTGGAATGTAATGCCACATCAAACGGGTGAATTTCATGACCCAGAAACACTTGGCAAACTATTGATTGAAAAAAATGTCAAAGCTGTAACGATTCATCCAAAGTCAAATGCCTGGGAATGGCAAGCTGACCATAGTCAATTACTTTTAAACTATCTTCAAGATCATCAAATACTGACAATTTTAGATAAAGCAGAGTTTTCAGATTACAATGAAATAGACCGCTTTTTATCTCGTTACCCGCTCATGAAAGTGTTGCTAATTCGTGCGAAATGGGATGAACAGAGATATGTATTGCCTTTATTAACGAAACACCGGAACATGCATTTAAGTTTTGACCAGTTTCAGATTCATTATGGGTTAGAATATTTAGTTTCACTTGGTTGCGAAGATCAATTGATATTTGCGACCAATGCACCTTTAATGTCAATGGGGGCACATCGAACCTATATTGATTATGCAGATATATCTGAAGAGCAAAAGCAAAAAATCGCAGGCGGAAACTTATTGCGTTTAATTGGCGAAAAACAATTACCAAAATTACGATTAAACAAAAATGAAGATGTAATTATGGCAGCCGCCAGACAAGGCAAGCCGCTACCGATTCCATTAATTGATATGCACATGCACATACTGCATGAAAACATGAACGGAGCAGGGGGTGTATGTCGAGCTGACCGTGGTGGGCCGCAAGGTGTTCTTGCTCTTTTAAAAAGATTAGGCTGCAAGGGTGGTGGCTTTATGAGTTGGAATGGAGTTGTAAGTGCTGACTCATTAGCAGGCAATGAAACGGTAAGGCAAACTCTTAGCGTAACACCGCCAGGGTTTTGGGGCTTATTATCTTTTGACCCAAGCCATTATTCACAAGCAGAGCTTAAACAGCTTATCCCTAAATATTATGAAGACAAACGATTTATCGGAATGAAACCTTACCATGTTTATGGCGTTGAATACCACCATTCTTCCTATGATATTTGGTGGGAGTATGGCAATAAACATCATTTATATGCTTTGATTCACCGTTGTCGAAATGATTTTTTAGAAGTTGAAACACTAGCTAAAAAATATACCAATGTTCGATGGATGGTTGCCCATTGTGGTGCAGACTATAACACAGCAGATCAAACCATTGAGACCTTATTAAAATATCCAAATGTTTATGCTGAAATCACTTTGACTCCAGTTACTTTTGGCGTAATTGATTATTTAGTTGCCCATGCTGGTGAAGATCGCATTGTCTATGGAAGCGATTTACCAATGCGCGACCCACGCCAACAGTTAGGTTGGGTCGTATATTCGCGCCTTCCAGTTGAAGTCAAACGAAAAATTTTGAGTGAAAATGGCAGAAGCATTATTGAACCCTGCCTAAATAGATTGCCAAGCTTTAATTGCCCTCAATTTTAACCCGAGGCTTTTTGAATCGTTGCCGTTTATTCCACATTGTAGAGGCGTGCTAAAGTGCGACTCTCCAAAAAATATTTAGGTAGAAGTGCGTTTGATGCACAAAGTTGGTATATTTTTTTGTAAGAACACTAGTTTTAGGGTTGTTGATGAGAGAGTGGTAGAGA